>TARA_R110001583_G_scaffold83631_2_pt1 | contig 16973 bp, 19 predicted proteins | sample TARA_R110001583 | Tara Oceans TARA_R110001583 (sample SAMEA4398432) | marine metagenome | biome: Polar Biome; feature: [MES] marine water layer (ENVO:01000295) within the mesopelagic zone...; material: water (ENVO:00002006), including particulate matter (ENVO:01000060) such as...... | reverse complement strand
GATAAAGTTTTACTATTAGCAGGTGCTCCAACAAATATGAATGAATTAACTGAAGCCGGATTGGATGGTTGTGTAAATATGAAATCAGATGTTATTGCAACTATTTCAAGCATTCAGAATAAAATTCAGAAAACAATTAAAGCTTAAGAAGTATGAAACCAGATTTTTCAGATATAAAATTAAATTCCGCTGCTAAACAAACAGCAGCCGATTCAGAGAATCAAGACGTTTGGAATACTCCTGAAGGAATTCCTGTAAAAAAACATTTTACAGAAGAAGATATTAAAGGTGCTGAGCATTTACAATTTGCTGCTGGTGTTCCTCCATTTTTAAGAGGACCTTACAGTGCAATGTATGCAATGCGTCCTTGGACAGTGCGTCAATATGCAGGTTTTTCAACTGCAGAAGAGTCAAATGCGTTCTATAGAAGAAACTTAGCTGCTGGTCAAAAAGGACTTTCAGTTGCTTTTGATTTAGCTACACACCGTGGATACGATTCAGATCACCCACGTGTAACTGGTGATGTTGGTAAAGCAGGTGTTGCTATCGATTCTATTTTAGATATGGAAATTTTATTCGATCAAATTCCATTGGATAAAATGTCTGTTTCAATGACAATGAATGGTGCTGTATTGCCTATTATGGCATTTTACATTGCCGCAGCAAGAAAACAAGGTGTTTCTTTAGATAAACTTTCTGGAACTATTCAGAATGATATTTTAAAAGAATTTATGGTGCGTAACACATACATTTACCCACCATTACCTTCAATGAAAATTATTGGTGATATTTTTGATTACACCACTAAAAATATGCCTAAGTTCAACTCTATTTCTATTAGTGGTTACCATATGCAAGAAGCTGGAGCAACTGCTGATATCGAGTTAGCATACACGTTAGCTGACGGAATGGAGTACATTAGAACAGGATTGGCGTCAGGATTAAAAATTGATGAATTTGCTCCTAGATTATCATTTTTCTGGGCTGTTGGTATGAATCACTTTATGGAAATTGCTAAAATGCGTGCTGCACGTATGCTTTGGGCAAAAATCATAAAATCCTTCAACCCAACAAACCCAAAATCAATGGCATTGCGTACACATAGTCAAACTTCTGGGTGGAGTTTAAGTGAACAAGATCCTTTTAATAACGTAGCTAGAACTTGTATTGAAGCTATGGCTGCTGGATTAGGTGGAACACAATCTTTACACACAAATGCACTAGATGAAGCAATTGCTTTACCTACAGATTTCTCTGCTAGAATTGCACGTAATACACAAATTTTTATTCAAGATGAAACGCAAATTACAAAAGCGGTTGATCCTTGGGCAGGAAGTTATTATGTTGAATATTTAACCAAAGAGATTGCTGATAAAGCTTGGAAATTAATTGAAGAGGTTGAAGAACTTGGTGGAATGGCAAAAGCTATTGAAACTGGAGTTCCAAAAATGCGTATTGAAGAAGCTTCTGCTCGTAAACAAGCTCGTTTAGATTCTGGACAAGATATCTTGGTTGGAGTAAACAAATTCAAAACAACAGAAAAGTCAAATATTGAAATTTTAGAAGTTGATAACACCGTTGTTAGAGATTCTCAAATTGAACGTTTGAAAAAATTAAGAGCTAACAGAGATCAAGCTATTGTTGATGCAAATATTGCTGCATTGTCTGAATGTGCTGAAACTGGTAAAGGAAATTTATTGGCATTAGCTGTTGAAGCTGCTGAAAATTTTGCTACTTTAGGTGAAATTTCTGACGCTTTAGAAGTTCATTTTGGAAGACATAAAGCTGATACTAAATTAATAAGTGGTGTGTACGGTAAAGAAGTAAGTGATGATAGCACGTTTGCAAAAGCTCAAAAATTAACAGATAAATTTGCAGAAATAGAAGGACGAAGACCAAGAGTTATGATTGCTAAAATGGGTCAAGACGGACACGATAGAGGCGCAAAAGTTGTAGCTTCTAGTTTTGCTGATTTAGGTTTTGATGTTGATATGGGATCCTTATTCCAAACTGCAGAAGAAGTAGCAAAACAAGCTGTTGAAAACGATGTTCATTTTGTAGGAGCTTCAAGTTTAGCTGCCGGGCATAAAACGTTAATTCCTCAATTAATTGGTGAATTAGAAAAACTTGGAAGACCTGATATTATGGTTTTTGCAGGTGGAGTTATTCCAGCACAAGATTACGATTACTTATTAGAAAGAAAAGTAGCTGCTATTTTTGGCCCTGGTACTGTAATTTCAGAATCTGCCATTACAATTATGGAAAAATATTTAGAACAAGAATAAGTATTTAAATAATAAATATTTTAGGCTGCTTAGAAAGTAAACCTTCATCAACCTGAACTTGATTCAGGTTCACATAATGATTCAAAATCAATATGATGAGATTCTGAAATAAATTCAGAATGACGGTTTTCAAATACTTTCTAAACAGCCTTTTATTTTATTGTCATTCCTGTGAAAACAGGAATCTATTTTACACTCTTTAGTTTTAGATTCCTGCCTGAGAAGGAATAACAGATCTTTTAATAGTCAATTATATTATCTTCAATATTAACCTTAAATCAATACAATAATACTATTTTTGCTCCTTAAAATAAACTATGGACTTTTCAAAAGTAAAACTTGTTGTTACTGATATGGATGGAACTTTACTAAATTCAAAAAGTGAAGTTAGTGACCGATTTTTCAATATATTCAACCAATTAAAAAAACGCAATATTCAATTTATAGCCGCAAGTGGACGACAGTATTTTAGTATTGTTGATAGGCTTGAAAGCATTAAAAATGAAATAACCATTATTGCTGAAAATGGCGCTTTTGCTATGCACGGAAATAAAGAGTTATTTACTTTAGAATTACCTTCAGAAGAGATCTCAAAAAGCATCAATATTTTACGAAAAACAGAAAATGTTTATATCGTTTTATGTGGAAAAAAAAGTGCTTACATTGAAACTAAAGATGAAGAATTCATTTCAATGTTTAAAAATTACTATTCTGAATACGCAATAGTAGATGATTTAACCAAAGTTGAAAATGACACCTTTTTTAAAATTGCAGCTTTTCATTTTGAATGTTCTGAAACTTATATTTATCCAGCGGTTGCACACCTTGAAAAGGAATTACAAGTAATTGTATCTGGAGAGCAGTGGTTAGATATATCACACTCCAACGCTAATAAAGGTTACGCGTTAAATATTCTTCAGCATGATTTAAATATTTCCAAAGAAGAAACAATGGTTTTTGGAGATTATAACAACGATTTAAAAATGTTGGCTTTAGCCGATTTTAGTTACGCAATGGAAAATGCACATCCGAATGTGAAAAACGCTGCAAAATTTCAAACCAAAAGTAATGACAACCAAGGTGTTGAAATTATACTTGAACAGTTGATAAATTCAAGAAAATAATACTTGTCATTCCTGCGCAGGCAGGAATCTATAGAAAGAAAGCAGCAAAAAACCAAGCCTGAAATTTATAAGATTGTATTAATTTTGGTCTTAAATATTGTGGTTTATTCCATTTAATAAGTCCGTTTGGATTCCTGTTTTCACAGGAATGACAATTTAACGCTGTCATTTTGAATGCAGTGAAACGAAATGAAAAATCTTTATACTCACTATAACTTGAGATGCTTCACTATCGTTCAGCATGACAAAAAAAATACTATCATCCTGCGAAGACAGGAATCTATAATTAATGAATACTAAAACGAATTTTTAAATTGCTTCATTATAATTTCAGCAGCTTTAACAGGTGAAATTTTAGCAGAAACAATCTCCTTTTCTAAAACAGAAAGATGTTTTTTAATTGATGTAGCACCATAAAAAAGGTTTTTCAATTCCTCATTAATATTATTATACATCCACTGTATTTGTTGATGATTTCTATTCTTCTTAAAATAACCGTTTTCATCAACTAGCTTTTTAAATTTAGAAACTTCATCCCAAACAGTATCAATTCCAATGTTTTTTATTGCTGAAGCAGTGCTAACCACAGGGCTCCATCCTGATTCTGACTGTGGAAAAATGTGCAATGCATTTTGATATTGTAAACGTGCCATTTCGCTCATTCTAACATTATCACCATCAGCTTTATTGATAACAACCATATCAGCCATTTCCATAATTCCTTTTTTAATTCCCTGAAGTTCATCACCTGCACCAGAAAGCATTAATAATAAAAAGAAATCTGTCATGCCATGAACTGCTGTTTCACTTTGCCCAACGCCTACTGTTTCAATTAAAACTACATCATATCCATTGGCCTCACAAAGCAACATAGTTTCACCAGTTTTATTAGCGACACCACCTAGCGTATCTCCAGAAGCGGAAGGACGAATGTAAGCTTCTTCCATATTTGCCAATTCTTCCATTCTAGTTTTATCGCCTAAAATACTTCCTTTTGAACGTTGACTACTTGGATCAATTGATAAAATAGCAACTCTTTTTCCTTTAGTAATAAGATATTTTCCAAACGATTCAATAAATGTACTTTTACCAACGCCTGGAACACCTGTGATTCCTATTCTTAATGAATTTCCAGAATATGGTAATATAGCTTGAATAATTTCTTTTGCTAAAATTTTATCACTTTCTAAATTGCTTTCAATAACGGTTATAGCTCTGGAAAGAAGTACTCTATCTCCTTTTAAAACTCCGTCAATATATGCTTTCGCTGTTAATCTATTTTTAGGTTTGTAGTTTTTCATCAATCTTAAAGTGTAATAGCCAATTTAATATTAGCCTTTTATCAATTTAACTTCATACAAAGTTACATATATTAACAAAAAGCATTAAGCTTTATGCATTTTGTTTAACAAGAAAATGGTTACTAAAATTTATTTTCTATTGCCAAATATTCTTAGTAAAAACAGGAATAAGTTAATAAAATCAAGATACAATGAAAGAGCCCCTAAAATGGCATTTTTTTCCATACTATCTTCATTTTCAAAACCATTAACTGCTATTTTCTTTAATTTTTGAGTATCATAAGCAACTAGCCCAACAAAAACTAAAACACCTAAATAGGTAATTATCCAATACATTAAAGTGCTTTGCATAAACATATTTACCACTGAAGCTATAATAATGCCTATTAATGCCATTAAAGCAATATTTCCTAATTTTGTAAGATCTCTTTTCGTATAATATCCGTACAAACTCATAGCTCCAAATGTACCCGCAGTTATAACAAATGTAGATGTGATTGATGCTGAAGTATAAACCATAAACACAAACGAAAGTGTTAATCCATTTAAAATAGCATAAACAATATATAGTGTTATAGCAGTACTTGTAGATAGTTTATTAATTCTTGCAGAAATATAACCAACCAAAGCAATTTCACCAATTATAAGTCCGTAAAACAATATTTTATTCCCAAAAATTAATTGAATTAACTGCTCAGAATCTGATGTAAAATAAGCTGCTACACCTGTTATCAATAAAGCAATTGCCATCCAGTTATAAACTTTAGTTAAATACACTGAAATATTATGACTAATATCTAATTGTTTTTGTCCAAAATTAGGAGCTGAAAAATTATGTTCCATAGTTCTATTTTTATTTCTAACAAAAATAGAACTCTAAATTCATTCTAAAAAATAATTTTAAAAGTCTTTCTTTTTAAGTTTCATATTCATTCTAATAACAGGCAATAAAACCCATAGAACTAATATTAACATTGAAAGTGACATTCCAATATTTGTTCCAAAAAACTTTCTGAAAACAGCTCCAGTGTAACCCAGCAAGGCTGAAATATCTAACTTTAGTAAAATTAAAATTCTGGATAAGTCAATTGGATTGAACATGGTTGCAGCAAGCGAAAATTTATCTAATGGATACTCATCAAATAACACTAATGATATTAGAAATATCCCATCATAAATTACGGCAAAAAATAACCACATTAATATTGCATAGCCAAAACCTTTTATTTTATTTTCAGTTGAAAGTGCAATGTTGTAAGACAGTGCTACAAATATAAAATTCAAAAAAGAGCCCACAACCAACAATAAACCAAAATCGAATATGGCTGTAGATTTAAACAAACCATACAACACAAATGGAATTCCTAATCCCAAAACTAAACTTAAGGTAAGTGATATAGAAATACCCAAATATTGACCCATAAATATTTTACTTCTGTTAATGGGTTGTGCCAATAAAAGTTCGGTAAATTCTTTTGAATTGTAATAATACATTACGCCAAAAATGGTTCCAATTAATGGTGTTAAAACAATAATAACATTCATTAAAGTAATTACGGCTTTGTTTACGTCATTATTTAAAAACAACAGTACAAAACCCAATAGTAAATAAAACAGAAAATACACATAACTCCAACGGCTACGCATTAAATCATAAAAACTATATTTTAATATTTTAAGCATATTGTTTAGATATTAATTTAGCAATTGCATGCTCCAAATTATTATTTTTCGTTTGTTGTTTCAATGCATCAATACTTCCTTTAAAATATATTTTACCATCTAATAAAAAAACAATCTCATCAGCCAACTCTTCTACAACGCTCATAATATGAGTTGTAATTAAAATTGTTTTTCCTTTTGATTTCTCCTTTTGAATTAATTCTTTTAAATGAATTAATGCAATTGGATCTAAACCAGTAGTTGGTTCATCTAAAATAATTAAATCACTATCAAACATAAAAGTTAGTACAATATTTACTTTTTGTTTTGTACCTCCCGATAAGTTACCAAGCTTTTTATTCAAAAAATCTTTTAATCCAAATAACTCAATTAGTTCTTGTTCATTTGATTTTTTTGGACGCAGATTTTTAACCATTTTAATTAGCTCTTCAACAGTTAAATTTGGTGGAAAATTGGCTATTTGCGGTAAATAATTTAAATTATTTCTATAATTCCATTTTCTTAAAACACTTTCATTATTAAAGGTGATTTCTCCTTTATTTGGAATTACCATTCCAAGTAAACATTTAATTAGCGTTGTTTTTCCTGAGCCATTTGGCCCTAGAATAGCAAAAATCCCACCTTTTTTAATCGCTAAATCTAAACCATCTAAAACGGTTAATTTACCAAATCGCTTGTATAAATTTTTAAACTCAATCATTTATTCTTTTCATTATTGGGCTTTTATCCATTAAATCAGTTGGAGTGAAAACCGGTGAAACTTTTTCTGAAAAATTGATAATATCAACAAATAAACTCCTTAATAATACCAATGCCTCTGGGGTTCTATTAACTATATATGAAAATAATTTTACGGGGCGATATGGAATGTCTCCAACTCCATCTTTATCTAAATCGTAACCAGTATATTCACTCCAATAATTATTATCAAACTTATTATCATTTATTTTTGAGTTGTATGATAAATCTAGTGAGTTATGCATAAAATCGTTTTTTTTGAAAATGTTAGCATAACAAGCTCCCGCAATTTTAATTGCCCAACCATTTCTTAAAAAAGTATTGTTTGTGTAATTAATTCTAGTACAACCCTCTCCGTTTAAACCAATGGTATTTTCCTCAAACAAATTACTGTAAATTTCAGCATCATAAATTTCTTTCAATAGAAGTCCGTAAGATGCAGATCCCCAATTTAGTTTGAAAATATTGTGGTGCATTGTAATAAATTTTGAAAACATCACTGCAACTCCAGCTCCATTATTTCTAAACTCATTATGATGATACACATTTTTATTTGAAAACATAAAATGCAATCCATAGCGGATGTTATTGTGACTTATATTATTATAAACTATACTGTTTTTTACAAATTCAAAGTAAATTCCATCTCGTAAACCAGACAAATGGTTATTATAAACTTCCATGTCATTTCCATCCCAAATATGAATGCCATTTCCTGAACTAGCTTCGCTTTTCCGATTACCGGATATTGTATTATTTCGAATAATTCCTTTTTTTGATTTTTCAATTAATAAACCAAAGAAAACATTTTCTAAAATACAATCTTCAATAGTGAAATTTTTAGCTTTTATTACTTTTATTGCTGCGTAATCTACAGTATAACTCATTCCTACATTCACAATTTTCAATCCTTTAATTGTAAAATTATCAGCTTCAAAAATTAATATTCCACCTGCATCTTCACCATCAATGATGGCTCCTTTTTCTCCTATTAATGAAATTGATTTGTCAATGGTAATATCATGCTCTTTATAAATACCTTCTTTAATCAAAATTACATCGCCAGATTCTGCAATTTTAATAGCCTCTTTTATAGTTTTAACGCTACAACTGCTACAAACTTCAATTTGTTTGGCAGACATCGTTATCGTACTAAAAAATAAAAAAAATACTATTTTATAGTTCATTATTTATCTGAAAGTTTTTGCTTTAAAGTTTCCCAAGTAAAGATTAGACCTTCATGTTTTTGTTGTAATTCTTCAGCTTTATCTTTTGAAGAAAATGCAGATAAGTTTGCTCCCATTGGGCTTTTTATTGCCTTACTTATTAAATAAGTAGCTGTTTTAGCATCAATCATTTCGCCAGGATTTCCATAATTTGCAACTAATAACATAGCCAAATTTTGTTCATTCTTGTTGTTTAAACCATTAATCATACATTCTATGGAGTCAAACTTAAATTGTTTGCCTTTTTTAGTTACATATTGAGCTGCATGTGTTTTATCAACAACATTCATTTTACAAAAACTACATTGGTCTTTCCCGTATTCAATGGCTGTTGGTTCAACTTTACAAGAAATTGACACCAATAAAATAACAACACCTATAAGTGGTTTAAGCAGTTTATTTTTCATTATTATTGATTTTAATAGTTTCTAAATATACAATAAAACGAGTATAATCATAAAGACAAACTCGTTATATTGTATTTTAAAGAACTCAAATTTTATTAAGCTTTTACCTCTTTTTTCCCTATAAAAAAAGCAACAACTGTAAGCAACATTCCTACAAACATAAAATAGGCTCCTAATCTGGGATATGAATGTGCTTTAAAGTTTAATATGTCTTTTGTGCCAAATAATGGAGGTTGAAATCCCATTATTGAACCATCAGGGTTTGTAAATTTCATAATGGCTTTTGGATCTAAGTTATGACCGTAACTATGTTCCCACAAATAGAAATCATACATACCTGCCACTCCTAATAAACTCATGACTACAAACCAAACTAAAAATAATTTATGATTACCTAAAAACCCAATTAATACTCCTACGGCTACCATTGCTCCAATAACCCACGGAAATATCTTAAATTCTGGAATGGTTTCAGGAATATATTTCATTCCAACATAATGATTCATTAGGTTGATATTTTTAATATCAAATTCATGAGTATCAGTAAATTTAGTTATATGTATATCCATACCTAAAGGAATTGGATATTGTGGCGCTTCCAGGGTTATATTCCATAATGGGAACACAAATAACCCAAGCAAAAGTAGAGAACCTATAACCATTAATATTTTAGATTTCTTCATAATTATTTAAATTTAATTTTCTGATAATTATTTAAGTACCATTTGTAACAAATTTACGAAATAACATTGTTTAAATGTGTGACAAACCTTACATAAAAGATAAAATAATCTTATTTATTTTTAATAAAAAAACGGGTAGAAATTATAACTACCCGTTCACTATTTTTTACTGATTTTCTATACTAAATAATTATTCAGCATCAACTGCATCACCATCTAAGGTGTAGGTTAAAGGCACTTTAGATCCTTTTGGAGATACTCTAATATAACCTTGCATTTCTTGGTGTAATGCAGAACAGAAATCTGTACAATAGAATGGCCATACACCTATGTTTTTAGGATACCATTTAAAAGTTTCTGTTTGACCTGGCATAATTAACAACTCAGATGTTTGTGCACCAATCATTGAAATACCGTGTGGTACATCATAATCTTGTTCTAAGTTTGTTACGTGAAAAAATACTTCATCTCCAACTTGAATTCCTTCAATATTATCAGGCGCAAAGTGAGAACGAATCATGGTCATATAAATATGAACTTCATTTCCGTTTCTTGTCACTTTAGCATCAGCTTCACTCTTAACAGCGTAAGGGTGCTTATTTTCATCTAACCTATAGAATTTTTTAGAATTTTTCTTAATGATATCTGCAGATATACCAGCCGCATAATGAGGCTCTCCAACAGTTGGAAAATCTAATAACAATTTCATTTTTTCTCCTGTAATATCATACAACTGTGCAGACTGTGTTACCTCAGGACCTGTTGGTAAATAACGATCTTTTGTTATTTTGTTCATAGCCAAAAGGTATTTACCTTGTGGTTTTCTTGAATTCCCTCCAGGAATCATAAGGTGACCTACAGAATAATAAGTTGGTTTTCTATCTATAACTTCCCAAGTTCCTAATTTCCATTTTACAACTTCTGAAGAAATAAAGAAAGTAGTATACGCATTTCCTTTTCCATCAAACTCTGTATGTAGAGGGCCTAAACCACCACTTTTAACAGAACCTGCTAAAATGGCTTCATAGTTTAAAATTGGAATACCATAAGCATCACCATCAAAGTTTTTATCTTCAATAGCTTTTATCATTTTAGTGTATGAGTGCACAGTAACATCTGCAGACAATTTACCAGAACCAACAATGTATTCTCCTGTAGGAGACACATCACAACCGTGAGGTGATTTTGGTGTAGGTAAGAAATATATAGCACCAGGGACTTCTGCTGGGTTAATGGTCAACACTTCTTTTTTCATTGTTGAAGTTGCTGAATGTGTGTGCTCATCGTAAATATTATGTGCATAGTTAGTAGGCATTTTAGTACCGCCACCATTTTTAACATACTCTTCTATCACTTTCCAGTTAACAGCAGCAATAAAATCTTTATCATTTTGTGAAGCGTTTACTTCTAATAAAGAGTTTGCTTCTTCAGTATTATAAGTTGTAAAGAAAAACCACCCATGAGAATCTCCTCTACCAGGGTGCGCTTTATCGTAATTAAAACCAGGCATTAAGATTTGGAAAGAAATATCCATTGTACCATCTTCTGGATCAACTTTTAGGAATGTTAAAGCACCTTTAAAGTTACCTTTATATTCGTCTATTGACATATCTCGTTGTGGTACTGGCACACCAAATCGTGTTCCTGCAACAACATATTCAGTGTTTTCTGTTACATAAGAAGAACTGTGGTTACCTGCACTATTTGGAATTTCAATAATCTCTGTAGTTTCAAAAGTAGTTAAATCAATTTTTGCAATACGAGGCGTATTGTTTCCATTAATATATATCCAACGACCATCTAATTCACCTGCTGTTTGAGAAATATCAGGATGGTGAGAATCATCCCAAGGAATAAATCCGTGAGAGGTATTTAACATAGGCTTAGTTTCTTCATTGAAACCATACGCTTTTTCAGCATCGACTGAAAAAACTGGAATTACTTTGAATAAACGACCTGAAGGTAGTCCATAAACAGCTAACTGTCCACTGAATCCACCTGATATAAACGCATAAAATTCGTCATGTTCACCTGGAGCAACATACACTTTTTCGGCAGCGCTACTTGATAAAGCTCCTTTATTGCTTGAGCCTTCATCTTTACAACTACTTAGCATCACTGAAAATGCCGTAATTGCAAGTAAAGATTTAAAAATTGTTTTCATACTATTAATTTTTGTTTGTTAATTGTTTGTTGATTTTCAACCTATTCATCCTTTACAGATGTCTTTGTTCTAAAGTATTCCAATATTAGTCTTGCTTCTCTTTCTGTTAAATTTTGATTAGCCATAGGTGCTAAATATTCTGCCAATAACTGTTTGGCTATTGGGTTTTCAGCTACCATAACTTCAGGATTTAAAATCATATTCATAATCCATTCTGGAGTTCTTCTTTCAGTTACTCCTGCTATACCTGGACCTACAAAACGCTTACTTATTTTATGACATGCAGAACATTTTGCTTTAAAAACCACTTTTCCTTCAGCAGCCATTGTTTGGTCAATTTCAGCAAGTGTAATACTTGTTACAGGTCCAATTCCCTTATCTTCCATAGGGTCAACATTTATTACTTCTTTCTTTACTTCTACCGGCGTTGAAGATTTCTCTTCTTTTTTCGCATCACTGCCACAACTTGAAATAAACGCAACAACTAATGATAATACTAATACTTTTAATTTCATTTTTTGATTTTACTGTCTTAAATTAATTATTCAGCAGGCACTAATACATTATCAATTACATGTATCCATCCATTACTTACTTTTACTGTTTTTAATATTTTTGTGCCACCAACATAAATTCCACCTTCTTTATTTTCAACAACTAAATATTTTCCAGAAGCCATATATAATTTACGTCCTTTTTTTGCTTCTTTTGCTAACTGAGTATCAGGATAGTTTGCTGGAGCAACATGGTTTGTTAAAATAAAAGCTAGTTGACTTTTATTTTCTGGTTTTAATAAAGTTGCAACTGTTCCTTCAGGTAACTTATCGAATGCTGCATTTACTGGCGCAAAAATGGTTAATGGCCCAACATTTACAACGGCATCTTCAACACCTGCAGCTTCTATTGCAACAACTAAGGTTGAAAAATCATCTAAAGATTTAGCAACTTGCAAAGCATTGGCCGCTGACACATCATCTGTAACTGCAGATTGTCCTTTTCCTTGAGAAATTTCATTTTTAACTTCTTCTATTTTTTGTTTTTTCTCACCCCCACTGCACGACACTATAAAAAGTGCTAATACAGCTAAAAGTGTAATAGTTAATTTGGTTTGTTTCATGATTTTACTATTAACGTTAATAAATAATTGTAACAAATGTAACTTTACATAGTAACCTATAAGGTGACATTTATCACGTTTTTTGGATTAAAAGACAAATATATCTTTTTTTTGTAATTCAAAAACTAATTATAAATTTGCCTAATATTTTTTTTGAATTAATGCTGTAAGTATATTGTTTACAATACATCAAAATTCCAACATAAAAGTAAATAAAAAAAATGAATAATACATTAATAAAGAACAGTTTAGATAAAGGAATTTCATACACAGCATACAGAGAATTAATAAAAAAACTATTAATACAGCAGAAATCAACTGGAGCTGAACAAACAGATGATCTTTTAAATTTCAGCAAGTTGAATGACAAAAGAATGGATAGGCTTGATAAGACATTGAAAGTATCAGAGGAAACAAAAAACGCTATCAATGGTTTGAGAAATGATTTTACATTTCTTGTAATTGCTGAAGGTTGGTGCGGAGATGCAGCTCAAATTGTACCCATTTTAAATAAAATTGCTGAAACTTCTACTAAAATTGATTTAAAAATTGTTCTAAGAGATGAAAATGAAGCATTGATGAATCTGTATTTAACCAATGGAAGTCAATCAATTCCTAAAATTATAATTGTAGACAATCAAAATAAGGTTATTAATTCTTGGGGACCAAGACCTTCTATAGCTACTAAAATGGTGTTAGATTACAAAACCGAAAATGGAACTTTAGATGCCGATTTTAAAAAGGATTTACAAATTTGGTATAATAAAGATAAAGGTACCAATACGCAAGAAGACCTTTTAAAATTACTGAAAGCATCTTAATCTCTAGTCCAATTAATTTAAATATCTTTGCGCCCTAAATTACACTAATGATTGTAGATTTTAAACAAATTCCAGACGAAGCTAAATTATGGGTTTTCCCATCTAGTAGAAAATTTTACCCACAAGAAATAGCGGGGTTGAAAGAACAAATTGAAGATTTTTTAAACGAATGGGATGATCAAGGAATTTTACTGAAATGTTCTTATCATTTAAAATACGATCGTTTTATTATTGTAGCTGTTGATGATAGCAAAAACAGTTTAAGTATTGAGGCTCATGACGAGCTAAACGCATTTATTCAAGACCTTGAAAAAAAATACAACATTATTTTAATTGACAAAATGAATGTTTGTTATAAACAAGGTGAATTTGTTCAATACAAAGATTTGATTGAATTTAAAAAAATGATGAAAGCTAAAGGTGTGTCTCAAAAAACAACAGTTTTCAATAATATGCTAACTTACAAAAGTGAACTAAAATATAATTGGGAAATTAATATTATGGATAGCTGGTTAGGTCGTTTTATGAAATAAAAAAATTACTCACTTAAATATTTTTCAATATAATTTAAAGGATCAAGAGTTCCTTCAACTTTAAAATCCCCTATTTTAGTGCGTCTTAATTTTGATAGATGCCCTCCAGAATTTAATGCTTTTCCAAAATCATAAGCCAATGAACGGATATAGGTTCCTTTACTACAAACAACTCTGAAATTAATTTTAGGCAACTCAATTTTGGTAATTTCAAATTCTTGAATTGTAATTTTTCTTGAGCTAATTTCAGTAGTTTCTCCTGCTCTTGCCAATTCATACAAACGTTTTCCGTCTTTTTTTAAAGCTGAAAATATGGGTGGAATTTGATCTATTTCACCAATAAATTGTTTTACAGTATTATGAATTAATGCTGAAGAAATATGTTCTGTTGGGAAAATAGCATTCACTTCAGTTTCTAAATCGTAACTTGGTGTTGTGGCTCCTAATGTAATTTCTCCTGTATATTCCTTTATTTGACCTTGATATTCATTAATTTGCTTTGTAAACTTACCTGTACAAATAATTAACAAACCCGTTGCTAATGGATCTAAAGTTCCCGCATGACCAACTTTAATTTTCTTAATCCCAAACTTTTGTCTAATATGCCAGCGCAATTTGTTTACAACCTGAAAGGAAGTCCATTCCAATGGTTTATCAATAAGTAAAACTTGTCCGTTTTTAAAATCTTCTAAACTTAACATTAAATGATGGTTAAAGGATATATGAAAAAATGGATAATTAATAAGGAAATTCCTAATACAATTCTATAGTATCCAAATATTTTGAAGCCTTGTTTACTTAAATAATCTATGAACGATTTAATGGCAAACATTGCTACAACAAATGCAATAATATTTCCAATAATCAAGTAATTTATTTGTTCACCTGTTAAAAATAATCCATCGTTAAAATAATCGTATAATTTTTTAGCAGTCGCCCCAAACATAGTAGGTACAGCCAAAAAAAATGAAAATTCTGCTGCGGTTTTTCTATTTAATTTTTGAGTCATTCCACCAACAATAGTTGATCCACTTCTAGAAGTTCCTGGTATCATAGCAATACATTGAAAAAAACCAATTTTTAACGCTGTAACGTAACTTATTCTGGTGTGCGCAAGGAGATCGTTTTCATCAACAATTTCATTTGATTTAAACCAATCATCAACTTTTAATAAAATTACACCTCCTATTACCAGTGAAATGGCAACAACTAACGGGCTTTCAAGCAATTCATCAATAACATCATTTAACAGCAATCCTAAAATTACAGCCGGAATAAAAGCAACTAATAACTTCAAATAAAAATCAATGCTTTGAAAAAACCGTTTCCAATACAATGCAACCACAGCCAAAATGGCTCCTAGCTGAATTACTATTGTAAATAATTTAGTGAAATCCTCATTTGCAATTTGCATAAATGAAGAAGCGATAATCATATGTCCTGTTGAAGAAACTGGCAAATACTCCGTAACACCTTCAATTATAGCTAAAATAATAGCTTCAATATAATTCATTGTTACTTTTTAGATGTTGCCATTATTGCATAGATCTCAATTCCTAAACCTATTAGAACTAAAGTTGGCGCTAAACGAATTCGTCTGAAATTATAAATTTCTTCATTAAAAATCTCAGGATTGTCACTTCCGCCACCTGCCATTAAAATAAATCCTAGCACAATAACTGCAATTCCAATTAGCATTATGCTATAATTCTTTTTTCCAAAAAGAAATTCGCTTTTATTTTCTTTATTTTTTTTATTCATTGTAATTAATAATAAAGTTCGTCTGTTCTTAAATTTAAAAAACGCTGTGTAGCAAAAAACGTACTAATCCAAGTAATTAGTATTCCTAAACTAATAATAACAGCAAATAATACACCTAAAATTTTATAATTAGATAACATTTCCAACTCTGGGATCGTTGCATCTACATACAATATAAAAGCAATAACTCCTGCTATTGAAACCAAAGCTCCTAGCACTCCTAACTGAATACTTTTCCAAATAAATGGCACTCTAATAAACCCTTTTGTTGCGCCAACCATTTGCATTGTTTTTATAGTAAACCTTTTTGAATATACTGAAAGACGTATTGAGCTATTAATTAAAACAATTGCTATTAATGTAAATAGCGCACTAAATAATAACATCCAAAAACTTAAACGATTGATGTTTTTTGTAAGCAATTCTATTAAAGGTTTATCGTATGTAACTTCTGCAATTATACTTCTAATTAACAACTGTTTTTCTATTTCAGCCATTTTTTCAGGCGTTACAAATTCAGATTTTAATGAAATATCAATCGCGTTTTTCAAAGGATTGTCTCCCAAAAAATCAACAAAATCTTCCCCAATTTCTTCAGTATATTTTTTGGCTGCTTCTTTTTTAGAAATATAAGTAACTGATTTGGTGTATTCAGCTTTTTTTAATTCAGCCTTTAAAATTTCCACATCATTACTTTTAGCATTGTCTTTTAAAAATATAGTAATGCTTACTTTTTCTTTAAAATGTTCGGTAATACTATTTGCTTTTAGTACAATTAAACCTAAAATTCCAACTAAAAAAAGCACCAAACCAATGCTAATAACTACTGAAAAGTACGATGATCGCAGTCTTCTTTTTTGATATTTTTCAAAAGATGTATCCAATAGAAATTTATATTAAAGAGTTTGCAATATACAAATAGTTGTTGAATCAATTATTGGTTTAAATAGGGATTTTTATAATTATTATGAAGCAATGCATCTTCATTATATTTTAAATAATTAAATGAATCTAAACTAAACTTTCTCAATGTTTCAAAATATGAAATCAACATAAACTTCCCTACTCTATTTTGTTAAAAACCATTATTGTCAGGTCGAGCGCAGTGGAGACCTTGTATTTTTCATCAG
>TARA_R110001583_G_scaffold15005_9_pt1 | contig 16991 bp, 13 predicted proteins | sample TARA_R110001583 | Tara Oceans TARA_R110001583 (sample SAMEA4398432) | marine metagenome | biome: Polar Biome; feature: [MES] marine water layer (ENVO:01000295) within the mesopelagic zone...; material: water (ENVO:00002006), including particulate matter (ENVO:01000060) such as...... | reverse complement strand
GGTATTACCTCTATACTCATCATTATCTGAAAACATAAAATGAAGGCCATATCGTATATTGTCAGCGACGATATTATCTTGAACAATGCTGTTGTCAACAAATTCAAGATAGATTCCATCACGATGATTCCTAGCTTGATTTCCTATAACCTTAATATCCTTGCAATACCAAAGATGAATTGCATTACCTGATGACATTTCGTTTTTCGCATTTCCTTGAATCTGATTGTTCTGTATGATACAATCTTTTGATTGCTTTAGGTAAATGCCAAAAAATGTGTTTTCTAATCGATTGTTTAAAATGACAACATGTTTCTGCCTGTTCACCTTAATCGCTGCAAAGTCATTAATATAGCTGACCTTTACATTTTTTAAGAGCAAACCAGTAATGCTAACACTATCTGATTCAATTGTGATAATTTCTTTTTGCTGTTGATTTTCAATACTAGGGAAATTAATTCCAATGAGATGAACGGAATGTTTGATTAAAAGATTGGGTTCGGTATACGAACCGCTTTCAATTATTATTGAATCACCAGAATGACTATTTTTAAGTGCTTGTTCTATGCTTGAATAGGTTTGTTTCTTTCCCACACGAAGAATAGTACCCATAGAACTATAGGTAATAAATATGCAGAAAATGAGAAAGCTTAGTCTTTGCAAATCGCTCTATTTTAATGAATCATATTTTTTAAGAAGTAGTTCCCAGTTCATAATTTCACCACCATATTTAACCTTTGCTTCTTCGGCAGCTGCTTTACTCTCAAAAGCTGTTAAAAACATGCCCATAGGGCTAGGAAGTTTTATTGAGTACAGGTAATACGAATCCTTAACAGCTCTTAATTTTTCAGGTTGATTAAATGAGGTAACTAATGAGAGGGCTACTTCATTTTCGTCCATTTCATCTGTCCTTAGATAGTCTATCAAACACTCGATTGAATCGAAGGTGTAGACTTTGCCTTTTTTTGTTACCAATTCAGTACCATATTGGTTCTCTACAATCATCATTCGGCAATGTATGCATTCATCTTGTCCGTAAACAATTGCTTTTTCTTTTGGCTGACACGAAGTTAAAAGCAAAGCTAAAATGAAAACAGAGCTGTATATGTTTATTTTTTTTTCCATAGTAATGTGAAAGATAAGAAGTTGAATACCATAGCTAAACCTAAAAATAAGGATCCTATGTGAGGTAAAGAAATAGCATTGAAATTTAGTAACATTTTCGATCCTAGTAGGGGTGGTTGATATACCATGCCCGGTATTTTTATAGGTGCATTAGGGCTTAGGTTATGCCCATAATCGTATTCCCACAAATAGAAATCGTAAATGCCTAGAACTCCTAATATTAAGAGTGTAATTCCCCAAGAAATAAAGAGTTTCCTTTTCTTAGTGAAAGCTACCCCAATACCTAAAAGTGACATAAGGATGACTACAATTGGGAAATATTTTAGCTCTGGAATTGAATCAGGTTTGATATACTGCATACCAATATAATGATTTAGAATATTGATGTTCTGCAAAGTGCTTGGTGTATCTCCTGTAATCTGATTAATCCAGATATACATGTTTACACCATTGGGATATTGAGCAGCTTCGAGTCTTATTTTCCAAAGTGGAAACAGAAATAGTCCTAATAGCATTAATGCTGCTAATAGCATAAATAAGAAGGATCGATTATTCTTGCTGAGTAAATTAGATATCATCTTTTTAATTTTTAGATTAAATTGAGATTATATTTCCAGAAAGGACCATTTATAGCCCTTTCTGGAATTTTTATTTACTCATCAAACTCTCCTACACTCCATTTTAATTCAACTTTAGAATTTTTAGGAGAAACGCGAATATAACCTTGCATTTCCTGATGAAGAGCCGAACAGAAGTCAGTGCAATAGAATGGATACACTCCCGGGTTTTGAGGTTCCCAAACCATTGTCTCAGTTTGACCTGGCATCACCAATATCTCGGAAGTTCTAGCTCCCATAACTGCAAAACCATGAGGTACATCCCAATCTTGTTCTAGATTGGTTAGGTGGAAATAGACCTTATCGCCAACTTTAATTCCTTCGATATTGTCAGGAGCAAAGTGTGAACGGATTGAAGTCATATAAACTCGAACAATATTACCTTCACGTACAATTTTCGTTTCTTCCTCTGATGAAATCTTATGAGGGTGTGTGTTTTCGTCAAGCTTGTAATATTTTACTGAATTCTTCATGATGATATCAGCTGGAATTGCTTGAGCATAGTGAGGTTCACCAATAGTTGGGAAATCCAGCAAGAGCTTCATTTTATCTCCAGAAATATCGAATAGTTGAGCTGATTGAGTTAGCTCAGGACCTGTTGGTAGAAAACGATCTTTGGTAATTTTATTTAATGAAACCAGATATTTTCCGAAAGGTGCTTTTGAATCTCCTCCAGGAATCATTAAGTGACCAACTGAATAGTAACTAGGAACACGATCAAGAACTTCCCATGTGCCAATTTTCCATTTTATAACTTCAGATGAGATAAAGAAAGTCGTATAGGCATTTCCTTTTCCATCAAATTCAGTGTGCAATGGACCAAGTCCTGTACTCTTAACAGAACCAGCCACAACGCTTTCGAAATTAATAACTGGAATACCATCTATTTCGTCATCAAAATCATCATTCTCTATAGCTTTCAGCATTTTTGAGAAAGAATGCACAGTTAGATCTGATGAAAGTTTTCCATTACCTACGATATATTCTCCAGAAGGATCTACATCAACACCATGAGGTGATTTTGGTGTAGGTAAGTAATAAATTAACCCAGGACACTCTTGAGGAATAAGAACTTTTACTTCCTTAAGCATCTCAGATTTTGCCATATGACTATGCTCATCGTATGTATTGTGTGCATAGTTAGCAGGCATTGTTTTAGCTTTACCTGCAGCAATATATTCTTCAGCTTTTTTCCAGTTGACAGCAGCAATATAATCCTTGTCGCGTTGTGATGCGCCAATTTCTAATAAGGTATTACTTTCCTCTGTGTTGTATGTTGTGAAGAATGTCCATCCATGAGATTTTCCTTTCCCAGAATGAGCTAAATCATAATCGTAACCAGGAACTAAAATCTGGAACGCAACACTCATTTCTCCATCATCCGCAACTTTAATATAGGATAGAGAGCCTTTAAAATTTTCTTTATATGATTTAATGCTGACATCTTTTTGAGGGATAGGGACACTGAATCGTGTTCCTGCAACAAGATATTCTGAATTCTCTGTAATAAATGGTGAACTATGATTTCCACCACTATTAGGAATCTCAAGAATCTCTGCTGTTTCAAAAGTTGTTAAATCAATACGTGCAATTCTTGGCGTATTGTTACCGTTAATAAATAACCAGCGACCATCAGGAACACCATTGGTTTGAGATAACTCTGGATGATGAGAATCATCCCATGGAATAAAACCAAAAGAGGTGTTCAACATCGGCTTCGTTTCCTCATTAAACCCATAAGCTTTTTCAGCATCAACTGAAAAAACAGGAATCACTTTAAATAATCGTCCAGAAGGTAAACCATATACGCTTACTTGTCCACTAAATCCACCCGACATAAATGCGTAAAATTCATCGTATTCTCCAGGCGACACATATACTTGAGAGGCCACATCTTGATCGCCAAATGCTCCTTTAGACTGTTGTTTTGAATTATCACCGCAGGCTGAAAAAATAAACCCGATGATAAATAGATACGCTAACCACTTAAATTTTGACTTTTCCATTTCATTAATTTATAGGTTATTAAATTGGGATTATATTACTTTATTGTTCTAAAGTATTCTAGGACTTTTCGTGCTTCTTCTTCAGTTAAATTTTGATCGGCCATAGGTGATAAATATCGACCTAATAACTCTTTGGCAATAGGATCATTTGCAACCATTTCTTCAGGATTAAGAATCATATTCATAATCCATTCTGGTGTTCTTCTTTCTAGAATTCCTATTGGAGCTGGACCGATATAGCGTTTGGTTGGTTTGTGGCAGCTGCTACACATTTGCTTGTATATTTTTTGTCCTTCTTCTGCCATTTCATTATTAATAATTCCTAGTCTTAATGTCTTAACAGGGCCAACTCCTTTTTGATTTGGGTATAACTTAGCTAGACGAGCTTCAAAGTCAGTAGTACTCTCTTTAGGACTATCGTCAACAACTGATATGGTACGTTCTCCCAGTTTTTTTCCTTGAAGTTTAACTTTGATATATTCAATAATCTTCCATCTGTCTTCGGGTGTAATTTGTGAACCATGAGCCCCCATTATGCCGTAACCAAGTGTAACAACATGGAAAAATTCTCCTCGTGAAGCGTTCATCATCTTATCTGATATTAAACTAGCAGGTTGATAAGTGAATCGGTCACTTGTAAATAAGTAGCCCATACCATTCCCTTTTAGTCCATGACAGTTGTAGCAGAAAACTTTATAAAGCTTTTTACCCTCTTTAACGTCTTTCAGTTTCATCTTTTCTGGATTGAAAAAGATTTGCCCTGCCAGAGCTCTATCTTCTAAGGTTTTCTCAAAATCAAAAGGTATGATTCCTCTGGGAATTGTTCCTTTCACAGGCAAGCGAGCTGTTAAGCTATCAGCAAAGTTTGGATTTGCCGTATAGCTTTCATAAGCTCTTGAGTCTACCATATCTGGAAAATAGGAATGACCAGGATGGTTTCTATCTCTATCACAAGCAGAGAGAATGATGAAAGTAAAAATGAATAGACTTATATGTTTAGCAGATTTAAGCATAATATGTACTTTTTATGAGGAGTTTAGGTTTCGTAATGAAAACTTTCTTCAAGGAAAGGATCATTTTTGCATAATAATGGTTTCTTCGTAAGAGTGTTGAATACGACAAATAGAAAGCCGCCCAAGTATAAACAGGCACAGCCAACCTCAATGAGACCAATCTTAGCTGTTTCTCCCAAAATACCAGGACTTAGCATGAGATAAATATTCAGCCACTGACCTATAAGAACCACAGTAGCAACCATGGCTAACCATTTGATATTACGTTTTGAATTCCTAGTCATTAAAGCCAAGAATGGAAATACGAAATTTAGAACAAGAATAGCGAAAAATAGGATGGGGAAACCATTCAGGCGTTGAGCGAAATAAACTGTTTCCTCAGGAATATGGCTATACCAAATTAACATGTATTGGAAAAACCAGAGGTACATCCAGAAAATACTAAATCCGAAAAGGTATTTACCTAAATCATGAAGGTGTTCCTTGTTTACAAATTCGATATAGCCTTGTGATTTTAATAACGCTATTATTAGAATAAATGCTGCTATGCCTGAAACAAAGAGACCTATAAAGACATACCATCCAAATAAGGTACTAAACCAATGTGGGTCAACTGACATAATCCAGTCCCAGCTCATTGTAGAACTAGTAATAGCAAAGAATGCCATGAATAGGGCTGCTAAAGTCTTACCTTGTTTGTGGAATTTGTAGTCATCAGATAAATCCTGAGAAATTGAATTTTTGCGAAGCAAATAACTTAGACCTATCCAACCTGCAAAATAGACAGCCATTCTAATAAAGAAAAAAGGCAAATTAAGATAGGCTGATTTTCCTTCAATTATTGGATCATGAAGATCGTGATGTGACCAGTGATACAAATCGTGCATGCCAAAAATTAGCAAGAACATAAGTGCCGCTGAATAGGGAAGGAAAGTACTTAAAGCTTCAGGTATTCGTTTTAAGCTCACATGCCATCCAGAATGGGCAATTTTATGTATTGCTATAAATAAAGCTCCAAAAAGAGATAAAAACAAAAAATATAAATTGTTAAGAAGAACATTCATCCATATATTTTTGCTGCCAGGATTTTCAAAAAGAAAACTAAGTGCAATCAGTAGAATACCAATAACAGAAATGGATAAAAATACCTGTTTAGTTTTTTTTGATAAGATATAATTCGTGTTCATCAGCTTATGATTTTGAATTAACTATTTATGCTCTTTGAGTTGAATCTCATGTGCCTCTTCTTGCTCTAAGATGGCCTTTACTTTATTAAAGTGCTCATCATTTTCATTTGCCTCAATAATGATTACAAAACGATCATCAGTTATTCTTTCATCGTGAATTTTATTTTTAGCTCCTAAACCTAATTTAGATCTGAATAGAAAAGCGAATACCATAGCAAAGGCAGCAAATAGGACGGTAACTTCAAAAGTGATGGGGATGAAGGCTGGAATAGCAAAATGAGGCTTGCCTCCAATAAATAGGGGATAATCAACTACGAAAGCCCAGGTTTGAAAACCAAAAGCAAAAAGTGTTCCTATTGCACCTGCAATAAACCCAACAATAGGTAGTTTGGATTCTTTTAAACCCAAAACCTTATCTAAACCATGTACTGGAAAAGGCGTTAAAACATCGAGTATCAATATTTTCTTTTCCATCAGAATTTTACTTGCCCTTAAAAGATTTTCTTCATCTGTGAAATAGGCTGATATATATCTTCTCATAGCGTTTCGTTTTTAGGTCCTTTTTCTCCTGAGCTTTTAATAACCGTTTTAATCTCAGCAATAGCAATCACAGGAAATACACGAATGAATAATAGAAAACATGAGAAAAATAAGCCGAGTGTTCCTATGAAGATTCCAACTTCAACAATGGTTGGGGTGTACATGGACCAACTCGAAGGAAGGTAGTCGCGATGTAATGATGTTACGATAATTACAAAACGCTCGAACCACATTCCAATATTGATGAATATTGATAGTATAAAGGTAAAGACAAGACTTCGTCTCAATTTTCTGAACCAAAGTAATTGTGGTGATATGACGTTGCAAGTCATCATGATGGCATAAGCCCACCAATAAGGTCCTGTTGCTCGATTAAGAAAAGCGTATTGCTCATATTCTACACCAGAGTACCATGAGATAAAGAGTTCGGTCATATATGCAATTCCCACGATTGATCCTGTGGCAATTATAATCTTATTCATTGACTCAATATGTGCCACTGTGATGTAGTCTTCCAAATTGAGGACTTTACGAGTAACAATCAATAGAGTCAGTACCATAGCAAAGCCTGAGAAAATAGCTCCTGCGACAAAATAAGGTGGAAAGATGGTTGTATGCCAACCTGGTATAATTGAAGTTGCAAAGTCAGCACTTACTATACTATGAACAGAGAGGACAAGAGGTGCGGCTAAACCAGCTAATATTAAGCTGAGTTTTTCATGGCGCTGCCAATGTTTTACAGATCCAGTCCAACCGAAGCTAAGTAGTCCATAAATGTATTTTTTAGCTTTAGATGTCACTCTATCTCTCATGGTTCCGATATCAGGGATTAAACCCATATACCAAAAAAGTAATGATACTAAAAGGTAGGTCGAAATAGCAAAAACATCCCACAAAAGAGGCGAATTGAAATTAACCCAAAGACCACGTGTATTTGGATAAGGAAACACAAAAAATGCCAATAGAGGACGTCCCATATGAATTAATGGAAAGAGCCCAGCACATAGTACAGCAAAGATGGTCATGGCTTCAGCAGAACGGTTGATACTTGTTCTCCACTTTTGTCTGAAGAGTAAAAGAATAGCAGATATAAAGGTTCCAGCATGACCAATACCGACCCACCAAACAAAATTGGTGATTCCCCAACCCCAACCTATGGTTCGATTGAGTCCCCAAGTTCCTATACCTTCCCATACAGTCCAAGCCATCATGGCAAGACCAAAAAACATGGCTGATAAACTTATGGTTAGCCCCATATACCAAGCTTTCCCAGGTTTGCCCTCAATAGGAGCAGCAATATCCGCAGTTATTTGGCTATAAGTTTTGTTTCCCTTTATAAGAGGTTCTCGAATTGGAGATACGTACATAACTCAGTATTATAGTGATTTAACTCTTTTTGTTCCTAATTTTTGTTAGATAACTAACCGAAGGAAGCGTATGAATCTCTTCCAATAAATGGTAGTTTCTATCACTTGAAGCGACTTTGAATAAGTCACTACCCTTGTCGTTTAAGTCACCGAAAAGGATGGCTCCAGAAGGGCAGGTTTGTTGGCAAGCCGTTTTTATATCGCCATCTTTTACTTTACGTCCTTCAAGCTTCGCATTAAGTTTGCCTTCTTGTATTCTCTGAACACACATCGAGCACTTTTCAATAACACCTTTGGCCCTAATGGTTACATCAGGATTAAGCACCATACGACTTAAATCTAATGTCATGCCAGCTGGGTCATGTAGGTTATTTGGTATTGAATCGGCATTAGTATAATCGAACCAATTAAAACGTCTTACTTTATAGGGACAGTTGTTTCCGCAGTAACGTGTTCCAATGCATCTATTGTAGATCATTTGGTTTAATCCCTCGCTGCTGTGGTTGGTTGCTGCAACAGGACAAACATTTTCACAAGGTGCATTATCACAATGTTGACACATGACTGGTTGAAAAACAACTTCAGGCTTGTCATCGTTTCCTGAGAAATATCTATCGATTCGAATCCATGACATCTCGTGAGCTCGAATAACTTCGTTCTTTCCTACAATTGGCACATTATTTTCTGCTTGACAAGCAATTGTACAAGCACCACAGCCAATACAAGAATTTAAATCAATAGCTAATCCCCAATGATGATTAGGGAATTCAGGTTCTTTATAAATACCTGCATTCTTATATTCTTGTTTATTGTCGTTACCAGCTTTAGGGTTCTTCTTGTATTCATCTAAATTGGCTTCACGAACGATAGCTCTTCCTTCCATTGAATGGTGAGTCTGAGTCATTGCATAGTCATAATGCCCTTCAATTTTTTCAAGTTTCACACTTGTGTATTCCTTATGAGCATATTCTGATATCTTGAATCCGACTGCTTTGCCCACTTTCCCACATAACTCACGACCATAACCAACCGCAATTGATACCGAATTATAGGCTTGTCCTGGAAGAATGTAAACAGGTAGCTCAAGCTTGTTATTAAGCTTTACCATATTTCCTGTTTCAAGACCCATTTCTTTGGCCTGCTTGGGTGAAATATTGAGATAGTTATCCCAACAGATTTTACTTATTGGATCAGGCATTTCTTGTAACCATGGGTTATTACCCATGCTTCCATTACCTATAGCAACTGTCTCATAAACCTGAAGTTCTATATTTGTTGATCCGGATTTTTGAATCAATTTATTGAAAGCCTGTTTAATATTGACTTGAGTAAATTCAGATTTTATTTTGTTAGTGTTTTTCACTTGGAAAATACCTTCTTGTAAAGTATGTTCCCAGTAAGATTTAAAATTGGTATAAAGTGTTTGAGTTGTGAAAAGAGTTTCTTCCCAATGTTTCATGATAAATTTATGGTAATTGACATCTTGACCGGACCATTTTAAAAGCGAAGCCTGAAATTGTCGAGTATCAAATAATGGATGAATAGCAGGTTGCATTAAACTGAACGAACCCTTTTTGATTTCTGCGTCATTCCAACTTTCCAAATAATGATTATCAGCCGCAACAAATTGCATCAATGATGAGGTTTCATTTGGCGACTCATGAATTGACAAACTGAAAGGAAGAGATTCAATAGCCTTTTTTATTTTATCTCCTTCGGGATGATTAAATACAGGATTGGAGTGGTAACAGATTAAGCCTTTTACTTGCCCTGTTGATAGGTCAGCTATAAGCTGATCCATATCTTCATCAATAGCTTGATGATTAAGTAATGGGGTATTTAGTCCAACAGTATTATCAAAATTACCGAGCTCAAAATTGATTGCATTAATAAGGATTTGAGCATTTAAATCCTGGCTTCCAGAGACGACTAATGAACTTGATTTTTGCTTTATAAGATCTTTTGCTAACTCTTTAATTGTTTGAGTTGATTCTGGAGTATTATATTTTTGTGTTCCTTTTAATGCCAATATTTCATTATAAAGCTGAGCGATTAGCAAGTTTAATTCTGATGGTTTTATAGCGTGTCTTTCATCTGCGTTACTACCGGTCAAACTCATTCGTGATTCAAACTGAATGTGTCTTGACATTTTATTTGTGGATGCCGAAAGTTTACGCGTATCTGAATATGTTTTGATATACTCACTAGGATTGAGCCATGTTCCTAAGAAATCGGCATCGAAACTAACAATCAAGTTAGCCTTATTGAATCGATAATCAGGTAATTCTTCTTTACCAAAACAAAGTTTTTGAGCTTTTAAAATTGCACTAGTCGATTGCGTATCATATTGAACCCATTTGATATTTGGATAAGCATTAGTAAAATGCTGAATAGCTTTACGGGTAGAGGGGCTGAAAATGGTCGGTGTTAATATTACTAGTTGATTCTCTTTTTGCGATTCTAAAGCTTTTAAAATTGACTTGTCAAACTCATCCCACGAAACCTTTTGTTGATTTATTTCAGGATTCTTATATCGACTAACATCGTATAAACTCAGTACAGAAGCTTGAACACGAGCAGAGCAAGCACCATTACTTATAGGTGATAAATTGTTTCCTTCAATTTTAATAGGTCGTCCTTCTCGAGTTTTAACCAATATGCTGGCATAATCACTCCCATTAATATAGGTAGAAGCATAATAATTGGCAATACCAGGCGTAATTTCTTCTGGTTTATTCAAATATGGAATAGCTTTTTGAACAGCATTTTCACAGCTAGACAAAACAGTTGTGATCGCTAAACTGTAACCACAAAGCTTTAAGAAATCTCGACGATTACTTTTTGCTTCTGCAGTTCCATCCTCAAAAATATCGAGAACTTGTTCCAAATTGCCTTTAGGTTTGTGCTTGGCTTTTTTAATTTCAGAAGTCTCGTTTTTTTCTTGCTGGCTTTTCCAGTATTTTTTCATATTGGGTGATTTTTCAGTTAGCTCCTTAGGTAAATAGGTTTTGTCAAAATCAATAATGACATCGGGCACACTCTCTACCACCGATATCTTTAACTCGAACACTGTCAATCTGCTCTTTTATAAGTTTCAGATGAAGTTCTTTAAATGTGTTTGAGTAATAATTGTTATAATTGAAATCAACCGCTGTTTTGTCATGGCAATCCAGACACCAACCCATCGACAAGTCTTCAACTTGTTTTACTATGTGCATTTGCTCAACTTCACCGTGGCATTCTTGGCATTCACGCTTACCAACATTCACATGCTGTGCATGACTGAAAAAGACATGATCTGGAAGTTTGTGAATACGGACCCACTCTATCGGTTTATTATTTTCGACAGCAGCATGAATTTTATTAATTTCAAATTTGCCTGAGTTACGACCTTCTCTAACTATTGAATGGCAGTTGAGACAAACATTAGCAGATGGGATAACAGCTGACTTACTATTGTCTACACCTGTATGGCAATACCTACAATCTATTTTATTGTCTGTGGCATGTACTTTATGAGAGAATTTTATGGGTTGATCAGGGGCGTAATCCTGATTACGTCCTAATGCCATTGCATCTTCACCTAACATCTTAACTTGGTAGCCAAAGGCTAACATGAATATAAAGATAGTGATGAATTTGTACTTTATCTTTTTCGTGAAGAATAGGTCTACTATGGCAAGCGTAATTATTAAACCTAGGAATAAGAATAAAATAAGATTATATGCGGTTGGTTTTTGCTCCTCAGCACCATGATCTTTTAAATTTAAAAGGTAACTCTTGATGTGATTTAGTTCCTCTTCGCTGTACTGGTAGTCAGCATGAACTTCTGACATGACTTTAGCGATAGGCTCATTAATTATTGTGTTAAAATCCGAGGTTTTCTTTTCTGCAAAGCTATGTGCAATATCCCATGCCGATGGGTTCCAATTCAGGGTGTCTGAATAGTTTAAGTTGTGACAGCTAATACAAGCTTTTAGTTTTGTTTTTGTAAGTACTAAGCCTTTAAAAATGCGTTCTCCTTGCTTTGACGATTCTAAGAAATTGTGTTCAGACTTATCGTGATCAATGTTGTTTTGATTCTCGGAAAACGATGGGGAAGTTGTCAATAAAAAGAAGACAATAGAAACGAATAGGCAAAGTTTACTCATGGTAGGATGATTTGCAAATGCTTTATATAATATGATCTCTATATTCTCAATAAGAAACTTGATTTCATTTAAGAAATCCAGAATGATTTAACGCTTAAATCATTATACTCGTCTTACAAGTTAAAAATTATACTTAATTAATCACAGTTCATCCTCTAATATTTTTTAATATAGAATCTCAATATTGAATTTTAGTTAGACCTTTTTATCGTGTTATAGCTTTAAATATTGAATGAGCTGAGACTTTTATTTATTCATTTTAGGAGAATCAATATTTCATAATTAATTCGAAGTGTTGTCTAGTTGTAGTATTAATTAGTGAAAATAAAAAAAGCCCTCATTAATTAAAATGAGGGCTTTGTAATATTGTAAACTATATCTATTTCTTTCTCAGATTATCGATTAAAGAGAAGAAGATATACACAAATAGAATCAAAGGAATAACCAACCATTTTAGTAGAATTGCTAAAAGAACTAAAGTGATTAGAAATAAATATCGAATTTGATTTTCTTGCCATTTAAGACTTTTAACCTTAAGTGCAAACATCGGTATTTCTGAAACTAATAGTAAAGAAGTAACTATTATTGCGACTAAGATAAGCCATTGATTTGCAAGTAAACTCTCAATCATTGGGTAATCACCAAAATGAAGGATTATAGGTAATGATGCCCAAAACATTGCATTTGCTGGTGTAGGTACACCAATAAACGAAGTTGTTTGACGTGTATCCACATTAAATTTAGCCAATCGAAGTCCTGAAAAGATCGAAATAATAAAGGCAGATAATAAAATTGCTATTTGTGAATAAGACAACGTCTCTGGAGTGAAAGCAGCACCCGAATCTCCTAAAACTGCAAATCGTAGGTAAGAGAAAGCTATGGTAGCTGGTGCAAAACCAAAACTTAGCATATCGGCTAAAGAATCTAGTTCTTTTCCCATGTCAGAATAAGCACCTAGTAGGCGAGCAAGCAGGCCATCCATAAAATCGAATACAGCTGCAAGAATTATTAATAAGGCAGCTGGAAATAGATAACCTTCAATGGCCAATAAACTGGCTACACAACCTGATAAAATATTTAAACAAGTTATGGCATTGGGAATATGTTTCGTGATTGACATCTTTGTGTATTGTTTTGATCAATAAAGTTTGCTCTTAAATGTGAGCTTTGCAAAATTAATCTAAAAATCGGAATGCACTGAAAAGTTTCATAGAGAATGTCATTGAACTAAAAAAAGCATTGTATTTTTACGCTTCGTCCAAAATCTAATTATGCAAAAATACTTAATCGTAATATTCTTTTTTATTTTTGGTTTAAACGCTGTGGGGCAAACTTCAGCACCAAAATACAGTAATGAATTTTTATCTGTAGGGGTAGGAGCAAGAGCTTTTGCTATGGGTAATGTAGCCGTGGCTTCACAAAAAGGTGTAGAGTCGGCATATTGGAATCCTGCAAGTTTGGTCGATTTGAATAAAAAATATGAATTGTCTGCTATGCATGCAGAGTATTTTGCTGGTATGGCTGCCTACGATTATGTCGGTTTTGGAATAAAGTTGGATGAGAAAAGTGCTTTAGCTCTTAGTATAATTCGATATGGAGTTGATGATATACCAAACACGCTGGAGTTGATTGATAAAGATGGGAACATCCGATACGATTTGATTACAACATTTTCGGCAGCAGATTACGCCCTTCTAATTTCCTACGCTAAGAAAACAAAAATTGAAGGCTTATCGATAGGGGGAAATGTGAAGTTGATTTATCGTCATACTGGTGATTTTGCATCGGCTTATGGATTTGGTATCGATGCGGCATTAAAGTACAAAAAAGGGAAATGGCAGATGGGTGCTTTACTTCGCGATGCTAGCTCAACCTTTAATGCGTGGGTGTTTAAAACCGATGACTTAGAGGAAGTTTTTAATAATACAGGAAATGAGATTCCTGAAAATTCAACAGAGATTACATTGCCGAGATTGATTTTAGGTGTGAGTCGAGATTTTACTTTATCCGATAAGGTTTCTGTTTTGGCTGAGCTAGATGCTGATTTTACTTTCGACGGTAAACGTCATACTCTAATTGCAGGAGATCCAATCAGCATTGACCCACATATGGGCTTAGAATTCCAATATCAAAACCTAATCTATTTGAGAATGGGAGTGGGGAATATCCAACGAGAAACAGATTTTAAACAAAAGGAGTCCTTGGTTTTTCAACCTAATATGGGTTTAGGTATTCATTATAAAAATTTCCGACTTGATTATGCTCTTACTGATATTGGAGATCAATCCATTTCAAAGTATTCAAACGTCTTTTCTCTTTCTTACGCTTTCGACTAATATTTCGAAAAAGGAAGCCATCTCGTCGTAAGCACGATGCCTTACAGGTAAATTGATATCCCCGTAGCCTCAATTGATATTCCAGTAGCCGAAATTAGTTTCCTGTAGCCCGAATGGCTATCCCTGTAGCCGGAATCAGCCTCCCGTAGCCCGAATGGGTATCCCTGTAGCCGAAATCAGCCTCCCGTAGTCAAATGAGTCAATAGATTAGGGGTTTCAGCTATTGTTGCTTTTCCGTATTTTTGATTCTAGGTCGAATATTGAGTTTACTTTAGGGGCTTATAAATACGTTAAGTGTTTTATGCACTCATAAATATTTTAGTCACGTTTATTCCGATATAAGATTCCTTATTAAATACCCTCCCATTTAAAACAACTTATGGGCTTGCTTTTCTTGAGCATTTTTAGCTTATTATGCCCGAAAAATCACTACTTTCGATATCTGTAAAAGCTATTTTTTTAACTGAAATCTAATCAACTTATGCGTATCTCAATTATCGATTTGGGTACCAATACATTCAATTTGCTTGTGGCTGAAATTCTAATTGATAAGCAAATTAACATACTACATCGTTCCAAATATCCTGTGAAACTAGGAGAGGGAGGAATAAATCAGAATTATATTACTGATGAGGCTCAAAAGCGTGCGCATCTTGCATTTGTCGAGATGAAGCAGATCATTACTTCTCACAAAACTGTCAAGACCTTTGGTTTTGCGACATCTGCTATCAGAACAGCTACGAATGGAATGGAATTTGTGAATCAAATCCATCAAGATTTTGATATAGACATTGAAGTTATTTCTGGGAATCGTGAGGCTGAACTTATTTATTATGGAACGCGTGAAGCGGTTGGTTTGGATGATGAGGTAGTAGCAATTCTTGATATTGGAGGAGGAAGCAATGAAATAATCATTGCCAATTCGGAGGAAATTTTTTGGAAGAAATCATATCCGATAGGAATGACTCGTTTATTAGAACAATTTCAACCTTCTGATCCCATAAAATTGGATGAACTTAAGGAAATTGAAGCTTTTTTGAAAGATAAACTGAGTGATTTGATTGAAGCATTGAAGACCTATTCGGTAAAAACATTAATAGGCTCATCGGGATCATTCTCTACTTTGCGTCAGGTTATTTTGGCCGAAGAGAAAGCTGAATTTCAGCCTGATCAAACCCGTTACAATATAAAACTAGAAGATTTTAATACCTTACATAAACGTTTTTTAGAATCGACTCTTGAAGAAAGAATGCAGATGGCAGGAATGGATTCTGCTCGTGTTCATCTTATGGTGATTGCAAGTGTTTTCATCAACTTCTTAGTTAAAGAAAGTGAGTTGTCAGTATTGTTTCAATCAGCTTATGCCTTGAAAGAAGGGGCTCTTTTAGATTACCTAAAGGCTTTAGGCGAATCAGAAAAATCGATATCTTAGGACTCGGTTAAATATATTTAAGTCATTATTTTAATATCATAGCATGTCAAAAATTTTAATCATCGACGACGAAAGAAGTATTCGTAACACTTTGAAAGATATCCTTTCATACGAAAACTATCAAGTGAGTCTTGCTGAGAACGGAATGGAAGCCATTAAAATGGTTGGAGCGAATGAATTTGATGTGATTCTTTGCGATATAAAAATGCCTGAAATGGACGGGCTTGAAGTTCTTGAAAAGCTACAAGAAATTGCTTTTGATGTGCCTGTTATCATGATATCTGGACATGGGAATATTGATACAGCTGTTGAAGCTATTAAAAAAGGAGCTTTCGATTTTATAGAAAAGCCCCTTGACCTAAACAGAATTCTAATCACGATTAAGAATGCGCTTGATAAGGCTGTTCTTTTGACTGAGACTAAAGTTCTGAAAAGAAAAGTGAATAAGAAATTCGACATGATTGGTGAATCGAAAGCCATTATGGAATTAAATGATATGATTGAGAAAGTTGCTCCAACTGATGCTCGAGTTTTAATTACGGGCCCCAACGGAACGGGGAAAGAGCTTGTGGCGCATCGTATTCATGAAAAGAGTAATAGAGCAAAGAAACCTTTTGTTGAGGTGAACTGTGCAGCTATTCCATCAGAGTTAATTGAGAGTGAATTGTTTGGTCATGAGAAAGGCTCATTTACTTCGGCTCACAAGCAGCGCAAAGGAAAGTTTGAATTGTCTGACGGTGGAACTCTATTTCTAGATGAGATTGGTGATATGAGTTTGTCTGCACAAGCTAAGGTTTTGCGTGCTTTACAAGAAAGCAAGATTACTCGAGTAGGTGGCGATAAGGAAATCAAGGTGAATGTTAGAGTGATTGCTGCAACCAATAAAAACCTTTCGGATGAGATTGGTTTGAGTAAGTTTCGTGAAGACTTATACCATCGCTTAAGCGTTATTCTGATTAAAGTTCCAGCATTAAATGAAAGGCTTGAAGATATTCCTTTATTGGCACAACATTTTATAGATATGATTTGTTCAGAAATGGGCTTACCTCCAAAATCGATTGCGGAAGGTGCTATTGCTGAACTTCTAAAATTGGACTACACCGGAAATATTCGTGAGTTTAGAAATATTATTGAACGATTAATTATCTTGGGTGGTAAAGAAATTACAAAGCAGGATATTATGCTGTATGCTGGTTCCAATAAAAACTAAGTATGAA
>TARA_R110001583_G_scaffold33943_4_pt1 | contig 17015 bp, 12 predicted proteins | sample TARA_R110001583 | Tara Oceans TARA_R110001583 (sample SAMEA4398432) | marine metagenome | biome: Polar Biome; feature: [MES] marine water layer (ENVO:01000295) within the mesopelagic zone...; material: water (ENVO:00002006), including particulate matter (ENVO:01000060) such as...... | reverse complement strand
TATTTTACCTTCTTTTGAATGGCCGTGGAATTTACCTAATGCAGAAGGCGAACCTATTGGCATCAGTTTCGATCTGATTAAAGTTTTATTACCTTCAGCAATCACCATTGCAATATTAGGTTCTCTTGAGTCTTTATTATGTGCAGTTGTTGCAGACGGCATGACAGGCAAAAAACATAATCCCAACGATGAACTTATCGGCCAAGGTATTGGTAATATCATTGCGCCATTATTTGGAGGCATTCCAGCAACCGCAGCCATTGCACGTACTACGGCAAATATCAAAGCAGGCGGTACTTTCCCGCTAGCATCAGTAGTTCATGGTTTATTTATTCTCACTTCAATACTCGCTCTGACACCTTTATTAGCTTATATACCCATGGCATCTATGGCAGCTTTATTACTCGTTGTTGCATGGAATATGAGTGAGGCGAAACACTTTATTCGTACTGTTAAAGTTGCCCCAAAAGATGATGTGATTGTGCTTATTATATGCTTTTTACTGACAGTACTTTTTGATATGACGATTGCCGTTGCCGTCGGCATAGGTTTAGCGGCAATGTTATTCATCCGTCGCAGCATTAATTTGACGGATACTTCTCGCATTGATAAAAAACATGACCTTTATGGAGACCTCTCCGACGAGATTATCATCTACGATATAAATGGCTCTTTATTTTTTGGCTCCGCACACAAAGCATTACAAAGTATTTCTATTGTCACGCCAAACCTTCGTGTTGTTATACTTGATATGTCGGAAGTTAATATGTTGGACATGAGTGCTATTATGGCACTTGAATCTATCAAAGAAAGCCTTGCCAAACAACAAATTGGCTTAGTCATAAATAATTTACAACAGCGTATGGTATTAAAATTACGCCGAGCAGGTGTTCGTTACAAGCCCCATAAATTACAATTTTCACACTCACTAAAAGATGCTATTGTCATTGCACGTGGCATGCTTTAATATTATGGAAATTATTGATATTGAATCATTTATCTAGAATTAAATATTTGTTTGTATTGATAATTTCCCTCTAAAATAGACAATGCTCATTATGTCCCCTTAGTTCAGTTGGATAGAACAAGAACCTCCTAAGTTTTAGACGTGCGTTCGAGTCGCGCAGGGGACACCACTTTTTAGCTTTTGACATATCATAGCAATTCACCTAACAATCAAAGCATTCTTGTTATCTAATACCAATCTGCATACTAAAACTTTCATTTCGAGCCTTGCCATTAAAAGATCAAAAAAAAGCCCCTGGCTAAATAAATAGTCAGAGGCTTTATTAACAATAAGATTTCAGCATATCATGCTGATAGCATTGTTTTTAGTTAGATAGCATTAATGAATCAGCCATTGCTTCTAAATTTGACGTTCCCATCAAGTAAGCATCGACTGCACGAGAAGCTTCACGGCCTTCATTGATACAACGAACTATTAGAGATTGACCTGTACGCATATCACCAGCAGCAAAAACGCCAGGTTGAGTCGTTTGGAAATCATCTGTCTTAACATTACCACGTTCATCAAGACCAATTTCAAGCTGTGCTAATACACCTGTTGGCTCTGGGTGTAAGAAACCCATCGCTAAGAATGCTTTAGTACAAGGCACGCTACGAACCGTCCCTTCGATTTCTTTGAAGTTAGGACGTTGGCCTGGTTTAGCTTCTTCCCACTCAATATCTGCAATAACCAATTCTTTAACATGGCCATTTTCATCACCAATAAACTCTTTGGTTAAAATAGACCATTTACGATCAACACCTTCTTCATGTGAAGTCGTTGTTTTTAAGATCATTGGGTACGAAGGCCAAGGCATATTTTGAGTACGTTGCTCAGGTGGAATCGGCATAATTTCCACTTGTAAAACAGACGCAGCACCATGACGATTTGATGTACCAACACAGTCAGATCCTGTATCACCGCCACCAATAACTAATACGTGATCATCTTTTGCATGAATTTCTTCAGTCTTAAGATCCATATCATTTGCACGGCGATTATTTTGACCTAAAAACTCCATTGCGAAATGGACACCTTTCAAATCACGACCAGGAATAGGTAAGTCACGCGGAACCGTAGAACCGCCCGTTAATACCACTGCATCAAACTGCTTACGTAACTCTTGAGCACTAAAATCAACACCGATGTGTGCATTCACAACCATCTTGATTCCAGCGGCTTCCATGATAGCGATTTTACGATCGATAACATCCGTACCTAATTTAAAGTCTGGAATACCAAAGCGTAATAAACCGCCCACTTTTTCATCACGCTCATAAACCGTAACCGTATGACCAGCACTATTTAATTGCTCAGCGGCAGCCAGACCAGCAGGTCCAGAACCGATAATCGCAACCGTTTTTCCTGTACGCGAAGTCGGCGTTTTAGGTTTAACGTAGCCATTTTTATAAGCTGTTTCAACAATGCTCTTTTCGATGTTACAAATAGTAATCGGATCTTGGTTAATACCCAATACGCATGAAGTTTCACAGGGTGCAGGACAAACTCGTCCGGTAAATTCAGGAAAGTTATTTGTCGAGCTTAAAATTTCCCATGCTTCCTGCCAACTATCACGGTAAACCGCATCATTGAACTCAGGAATGATATTACCAATTGGACAACCGCTGTGACAAAAAGGAACACCACAGTCCATACAACGAGAAGCTTGGTCGTTAATTTTCGATCCAAACTCATCCATTTTTACGAATTCTTTATTATTTTTTAGACGCTCTTCGACTGGCAATTTACCAGGCAGTTCACGACCTAATTCTAAAAATCCAGTAGGCTTACCCATTATGCTTCTCCTTTCGCACGCGTAGCTAATACCGCTTTGTAATCACGAGGCATGACTTTAACTACTTTTGCTAAACTCGCTTCAACATCCGCAAGGAATGCAGCTGCTAGGTTAGACTCTGTTAGCTCAAAGTGTTTTGTTACTTTAGCAACAATTAAATCTTTATCTACTTGCTCAAGTGGATCTAAGTCAACTAGTTCCATATTACAATTAGCTTCAAAAGAATCATCTTCATCCCAAATATAAGCGACACCGCCACTCATACCTGCTGCAAAGTTACGACCTGTTGAACCTAGGTTAATCATGATACCACCGGTCATATATTCACAACCATGGTCACCAAGACCTTCAACAACCACTTCTGCGCCAGAGTTACGTACACAGAAACGTTCACCAGCCATACCATTTATGTACGACTCGCCTGATGTTGCTCCGTAGAAACATACGTTACCAACGATAATGTTATCTTTAGAAACGATGTCTGAATTACGATGTGGGTAAATAACGATTTGTCCGCCAGACAATCCTTTACCCCAATAATCGTTCGCATCACCTTCAACAGTAAATTCAACGCCTTTTGCTAGGAAACAACCAAATGATTGACCTGCTGAACCGTTAAATTTAACTTGCATCGGTTTTGGTAAACCTTGGTCGTTGTAAACTTTAGAAATTTCATTAGATAGCATTGTACCACAAGAACGGTCAGTATTAATGATAGGGAATTCACCCGATACCGCTTCACCATTTTCAAGTGCAGGTTTAGCTAGCTCAATAAGTTTTCTATCTAAGACAGCTTCAAGGTTATGATTTTGGATTGTTTGGTTAAACATTCCATCTTCTTTTTTACCTGTTTGCTTGAATAGAATGGTACTTAAATCTAGGTTTTTATATTTCCAATGCTTGATATCTTCACGTACTTTAAGATTTTGCGTTTGGCCAACCATTTCATTAATTGTCGCATAACCTAATTTAGCCATGTTTTCACGCATGCCCTGAACCATGTAACCGAAGAATGTCACCACATCATCTACACGACCATCAAAACGTTCACGCAATGTTTTGTTCTGTGTAGCAATACCAACTGGACAAGTATTTAAATGACACTTACGCATCATAATACAACCTTCAACAACTAATGCAGCCGTTGCTACGCCCCACTCTTCTGAACCAAGTAATGCAGCAATGGTTAAATCACGAGGTGTCTTCATCTGACCATCGGCTTGTAAAACGATACGATTACGTAAACCATTTTTCATTAGCGTTTGGTGAGCTTCTGATAAACCAAGTTCCCAAGGTAAACCTGCATGACGAATAGAAGATAATGGTGATGCACCCGTACCGCCATCAAAACCAGCGATTAAGATAACGTCAGCTTTTGCTTTAGCAACACCTGATGCGATGGTACCAACACCAGCTTCTGACACTAATTTAACGTTAACACGACCTTTACGGTTTGCATTTTTCAAGTCAAAAATTAGCTGAGCTAAATCTTCAATTGAGTAAATATCATGATGCGGAGGCGGTGAAATCAAACCAACACCAGGAGTAGAATGACGTGTACGACCAATCCAATCATCAACTTTATGACCTGGTAATTGACCACCTTCACCTGGTTTAGCACCTTGCGCCATTTTTATTTGAATTTCAGCGGCATTGGTTAGGTAATATGAAGTCACACCAAAACGACCTGAAGCGACCTGCTTGATAGCAGAACGTTCCCAATCTCCGTTTTCTTTTGGTAAGAAACGAGCAGGATCTTCACCACCTTCACCAGAGTTCGATTTAGCGCCAATACGGTTCATTGCAATAGCAAGTGTTGAGTGAGCTTCGTGTGAAATAGACCCAAATGACATAGCACCCGTTGCAAATCGCTTTAGGATATTTTCAGCTGGCTCAACATCGTCAATTGAAATAGGGCCTGTTTCTTTAGGCACAAACTCAAATTGACTACGTAATGTCGCAGCGTTATCGCCTTGTGCGTCTACTGCATTAGCATATTCTTTAAACTGCTCATAATTTTTATTACGTGTAGATTGTTGCAATAAAGTAATCGTTGTTGGATTAAATAGATGCTTTTCACCACGTTGTTTCCATTGGTAAACACCACCAACATCTAATCGTTGCATTGGCACTGAACGTAATGGGAATGCAAAACGATGACGAATTAAAATTTCAGTAGCGATATCATCGATTGATAAACCTTGGATACGCGTCACTGTGCCTTTGAAGTAAGCATCAACAACCGCTTTACTGACACCTAGCGCTTCAAATATTTGCGCGCCTTGGTATGACTGAATCGTTGAAATACCCATTTTTGAGAATATTTTTAATAATCCAGCATCAATAGCATATTTATAAGAAGCAAAAACATCAGCAACGGTTCTATCCGCTGGAAGACGTTTTTTAGCTTGCAGATCGACAATCATTTCTTCAATTAAGTAAGCATTTACAGCGGATGCGCCGTAACCAATTACTGTTGCAAAATGATGTGTTTCACGTACGTCACCTGTTTCTACAACGATGTCACAAAGTGCGCGTAAACCACGTTTGATTAGGTAATGATGAACAGCACCTGTTACTAGCATCGCTGGAATTGGCGCGTGATCTGATGTTGCATTACGATCTGAAAGAATGATGATTGAATAACCATCATGAATCGCATCTTCTGCATAACGACAAATACGATTTAACGCTTTACTTAAGCGTCCTTTTTCGCCCGTTGCTAAAAATAAGGTATCTAATGTTTTAGCTTGTAAATGTTTGTCATCAAGTGCATTGATTTTTTGTAGCTCAGCATTACTTAATACTGGAGACTCAAGTTCAACTTTATGACAATGCGCAGGCGTTTCAGATAATAGATTTTTATCTTTACCTAAATAGGTATTTAACGACATAACCATTCGTTCACGAATAGGATCGATTGGTGGGTTCGTTACCTGTGCGAATAACTGTTTAAAATAATGTGATAAATGCTGTGATTGATGTGAAAGCACGGCTAACGGCCAATCAACACCCATTGCACCCAGTGGCTCTTTACCATCTTGGAACATTGGTAGAATAATTTCACTAACTTCTTCAGAAGTCACACCGAATGACTGTAGACGCGTTAATAACTGCCCATCATTTGGCTGGATATTACGTTCTAGTGCTGCTGGTTGATCTTCTAATTTAACAAGGTTGTCAGATAACCACGTTTCATAAGGCTGTTGTGCTGCAATGCTACTTTTTATTTCATCATCAGAAATAATGCGACCTTGCTTTAAGTCAGCAACAAAAATACGCCCTGGCTGTAAACGGCCACGTAATTTAATGTTTTCAGGTGCAATATCAACAACACCACTTTCCGATGCCATCACTAAGAAATCATCTTTTGTGACACAATAACGAGAAGGACGTAAACCATTACGGTCAAGCGTTGCGCCCACTTGTACACCATCGGTGAAACAAACAGATGCAGGACCATCCCAAGGTTCCATTAAGTTGGCATGGTATTGATAGAAAGCACGACGTTTTGGCTCCATATCTTTATTTTCTTGCCAAGCTTCTGGAATCATCATCATTAATGCATGAGGAAGACTACGACCAGAAAGTACTAATAATTCTAATGCCATATCAAAGCTAGCAGAATCAGACATGCCATCTGTACAAATTGGCATTAACATATTTAGCTCTTCACGTGTGAAAAACTCAGCCTCAAGCAATGCCTCACGTGCTTTCATCCAATTGATATTACCGCGAACCGTATTAATTTCGCCGTTATGCGCAATATAACGGAAAGGTTGCGCTAAACGCCAACGTGGGAATGTATTTGTTGAGAAACGTGAATGTACAAGTGCAAGTGCCGTTACCATGCTTGGATTTTGTAAATCAAGGAAGTATTGAGGAACTTGTTCAGTGGTTAATTGACCTTTATATACAATAGTTTTGTACGAAAAAGTATTGATATAGAAGTTATCTTCTATGCCTGCGACAGATTGTAAACAAATACGTGTTGCATAATTACGTAAAATAAAAGATTTACGTTCTAATACTTCAGGTGTCATTTCTAGACCACCAGTCACGAACATATGTTCGAACTGTGGTTCTGTACTCAACGGATCAGCACCAATCATTGAGTTATCAGTAGGAAGAACACGGTAGCCAATCACTTCAAGACCTAAACGTTCTGCTGTTCGCTCTAAAATATCGCGACACTCATTACGTTGATTTTCATCTTGTGGGAATAGCACGGTACCTACAGAATATTGATCAAACTTAGGTAGCGTAATTCCAACTTTTAAAGCTTCTGTTACCAAAAACTCATGCGGTTTTTGTAACAAAATACCAGCACCGTCACCGCTGCATGGATCGCAACCTTGACCACCACGATGTTCCATGCGAGCAAGCATATCAAGCGCTTGCGTCACAATTGCATGTGATTTACTATTTTTTAAATGTGCAACAAACCCGATACCACAGGCATCGTGTTCCATTTCTGGCACATAAAGGCCTTGAGCGTTTTGCTCTATATTAGTCATAAACATGTCCTTCAAGATAAAATAATAGTTATTTGTACTACTATTCCAGTTCTAATGTTTTCGAAGTGCATTGTCTTATTTAGTGAATAAACTGAAAAACAGGAATTTAATTTTGATTTTCAATCGATAGGAAAGTAGATTTTTTAGAGAAATATATCTAACAAACTAACATTCCGATCCCATAAATAAGGCGCACAGCATCCTATAAGCACAAGGCTCAAACACCATTCCATCGAAATAAACCTACATAACAAGCGTAACACAGGCGTGATTTTGCTGGTATTCTAACTTTATAGAGGCATAAAATCCAATATTCTTACACACAAATATATGAGATAGTTGTTAATAGCTTGTAAATTAAAGGAAGAAGGGGGATTATTTTATTTTAGCATTATAAATAGATCTACTTTTGATGCTAAAAACATAACAAAAACGTTCAAAAAGCACACAATAAAGACGGTAATTTGAAATTAAAGAACCAATAAATGAATATAAATGCAGTTTTTATGATTATTTACGCTTTGATTGGTAAAAGTAACTGCTTATATAAGATTAATTTTTCTTGATGGTTTTATTAAAGATTTAAATAAGTATTGTTAAAAAATGGCTTTCTAACAATCATAATAAAAACATGTATTTCTGCTCTTCTCGTACTTACATTGTTTAAAGGAATGTCACTATTCACCTTTAAGCGGCCTATTAAATGTGCTAGAAACACAGATTTCTCACGACCTTATTGTAAGACAAATAAAAAAGAAAAGATGGATTTATTCAATATGGTAATAATATTACATGCAACTTAGAAAACATAATGCAGGTATGATTATTTACAGGGTATTATAATTTACGAATAGATAAAATGACTTCGCCTACTTTAAATCCCCATTTTTTAATCACACTACGATTAATGACATTATTTTCGTCAATACGATATAACCAATCATCAAATAAAACCCTGTATGTAGTTCCCTTGACTTTCAAGTCCATTTGATAGTCCCAGCGCAACGCCATCCCACGACTCTCACCCGAAGCAACATCGAGAATATCATTTGCCGTTCCCTTGTAGGTTCCGTCGTTAGTTTTACTAATAAACCAAGTTCGTTGTGTTTTTTCACCATCATCAAAGGTAAACCACTCCTCTAATCTCAAAATATTCATCTCTGAATGAGTATCTTTTTCAAGCACGCCCTGCATTTTGACACTAAATCGTCTTGTCACTAAACCGCTACGATCAGTCACGATCCCTTTTGCTTCTAATTCTCCACTAAAAAATGTTAATACATCAAAATCAGGCGTTGTATTAGCATAATTATTAATGGTTGGGCTACTACAAGCACTTATGAAAAATAACACAAATAAACTCAATAACATAAGCGATGATTTAAAAGTCTTTTTTAAAAATCTCATTTTGTATCCCTATCAATTTACAGTGATAATAATTGGCGTCGTAGCTTAGGTTCAGAGGTTTTTTCTGATAACCAAATAGCTAAAAAAGCATCTGAAAAATCATCGTTATTTATGTTGCCTAATAAACGTTGGTTATAATAAAAAGAACCTTCTCTATTTTCAGCTACATAAAAAGTTAAACTGTCACCATTGTTAATATCAGGCCAAATTTGACGTAATAATTTCAACCAACCTTGCACTTTCTCTGTATCAACGCCTTGCAATAACCATTGCTCTTCAGTAGCTTTGATTAATCGCTGTTTGTTAATGTTTTTTAAGTAATTAATGGTCAATACTTGTGGATAAACCCCTTCTCTATATAAACCACTCTCGGTATATAATGACGCACGGTAAATATCTAACAACATCCAAGACATCGTTCCCTCACCCACTTTAATGAGTTTATGAGGTAACGAAGATGCATATATTGAAGGGCTAAATAATAAAACAAAAATGAGTATTATAGATTGAACATAATTAATCGACTTTATGCTTGTAGACGCTTTTAGGAGAAGAAAAAACGTCATTGTAAAGTGCTTATTTAATGCATAAGGCATGGCTATATTGTTCATCATATTTACCTTTTATTTGGTTTGCGATAACAACATATAGGGGCAAACTAACAGACCAGATCACGATTAGACCCAAAATGGTCAACGTCTCACCAAAAGGATAATCTACAGCACCGAGTTTGTACGCAGCAAAATAACTAAAACAACCAAACACACCGCCTAATATTGCTTGTATCATTATTGGTACACGTTTTAACCAAAGCATACTGTAGTGAAACGTTAGTGAAAAATTAGCCCACAACAAGATCAACCAAAAAGGCAAAATAAGTCCATCCTTAAAAGAAAATAATCCTATATAAGAAGCACTTAAATCAACCAAAGAGCCAATCAGAGTAATAGATATTAAAGTCAGAAAATCTCTGCCTCTATGCTGACTGAGTACAAAATGGCTAACTAAAATAACAAGCAATATTAGCAGCCCTTGTTGCTGCATGTTAACCGCCACAAACCAAGCACTTTGAAAGCTTAAAAAATTAAACACCATAAAAACACGAGAGGACATATTAAAAGGTGTTTTAAGCATCTCGATAACCCGGTTTAGCGGCGACAAGATGTACCGTACTAATAGTGCGTTCGAGAAAAGCACCTTCGCAATAACATAAATAAAACTGCCATAAACGGATGAAATCATCACCATAGCCCATTTTTCTGATATCACTAAGTTGTGCATCAAAGCGCTCAAACCAATGCTTTAAGGTTTTAGCATAATCTTGCCCGATATCATGTAACCCTGTGATCACCATATCCGTTTTATTGGCGACATTATCTGCCATGATATTGATAGAGGGTAAACATCCACCAGGGAAAATATAACGTTGTATAAAATCAACCCCTTTACGGTATTCATGGTAGCGTTGATCTGAAATGGTAATTGCCTGAATCAGCATTTTTCCTTCTGGTTTAAGGTGCTTATTACAGGTTTCAAAAAAGCTTGCTAGGTATTCATGCCCTACCGCTTCAATCATCTCGATTGAAACTAACTTGTCATATTGCCCTTCAAGTTCACGATAGTCTTTACACAAAAGTGTTATTTTATCTTGTAAACCTAATGACTCTATTCTTGCTTTGGCATAGGAAAATTGCGCATCAGAAATAGTTGTGGTGGTGACATGTACGCCGTAATGTTGCACAGCATAAATAGCTAATGCACCCCAGCCAGTACCAATCTCCAGCACTGTTTCACCAGCTTTTAGATCTAAACGCTGACAAATAGTATCGAGCTTATGTAGCTGAGCCTCATCTAACGTTGATTCTGGGTGAGCGTAAATAGCGCTAGAATACATCATCTCTTTATCTAAAAAGGTTTTATACATATCATTGCCGAGATCATAATGAGCAAGAATATTCTTTTTCGAACCTTCTTTAGTGTTTTTACGCGCTTTGTGATAAATCCATTTAGGCAAAGATAATACTTTAGAAAAAGACTTTTCCAGACCTTCTCGCACCCCTTGCTCGCGACCTAATACCTGAATAACTTTGGTTAAATCCGGGCTTCTCCACCAGCCATCGATATAGGATTCACCAGCAGCAATCGATCCACCTAATAAAATACGTTTGTAAGTTTTAGGGTTATCGATATAAACAACCGCTTTGAGAGAAGATTGACTATCACCAAAAACAAGGCTCTCTTGCTTATCCACTAAGGTTAATTGGCTCAGTGTCAGGTTGTTAAGTAATTTAATGAGAATTTTTTTTGCCGTTTTATCAAGCATATTGATATCTTGTGATGTCTCTACAGCTTGTACATTTTCTAATGACATACTTTGCCCCTTTATTTTTTAGCATGTGCTACATAAGGCACACCTTTTATAAATAACTTCATTGCTTGCCAATAAATGCCCCATAACGTTTTCAATGTCATGATTGGTATCGAAGCGATACAGTGCCTTAAATTTTTATTATTAAAGTCCATTCGAGTCATGTTTAGACTGGCATCAAAAACTTTTTCACCTGATGTTAAATGCAGGTTTTGAATATGTAACTTCAACTGTTCACAAGGTTTTTTTATCAACCATTGATATTGCATATTTAAGTCCATGAAAGGGGATACGTGGAAAGCCTTCTCAGAGATCAGTTTTTGTGGATTATTTTTATTATCTTGCTGATTAAGGGGAATTAAATAGTAATGACGTTGATTCCATGGGGTATTACTCACTTCAGATAATAAAGCGATCAACTCATCCTGCGCATCAAAACAATAATAGAGATTAATAGGGCTAAAATAGAGGCCAAAACATCTTAACTGGCCAATAAACACAACCCTAGCAGGCTCTTCTGTCGCACCTAAAGTTTGTATTTTTTGCCATACATGTTGTTTTGTTAATTGTGATTGATGGGCCAGATAATCACTGCCTTTTAAGGTCAATGGCGCAAATTTATTACTTTTAAACCAAGGCCCCATTTTATCAAGTGCGGGCAATTCATCTAAATCAATGGCTAATAAAAACATCTCATATTTAAAGCTGTGTTTTTTAGGACTAAAACGACGATGACTTACCCAGCCTTTGTAAATCCCAGACTTCAACATGACAGGTGTTAAGGAATCTGCTGGTAAAATATCATCGTCAATGGTGTTCATAACGTAATACCAAAACGTTTACAAACATCTAACGCACTAACAACACCATCTTCGTGAAAACCGTTATACCAGTAAGCGCCAGCAAAATGAGTATTATTTTCTCCACAAATTTCTTTGCGCCTTTGCTGAGAATCTAAACTATCAGCATTAAATACCGGATGATCATAATGAAATGTGCCTAATATTTTTTTAGGGTCAATTAACTGAGTTTGATTCAAGGTAATACAAAAGGTCGGGGCGTGCTCCGGTAAATTTTGTAATATGTTCATGTTGTAGGTCAAAGCAGCGGGACGTAAATTATCACTGTTTAAATGATAGTTCCAAGCTGCCCAGGCATGTTTTTTAAGCGGTAGTAAACTTTCATCATGATGCATAACCACTTCATTTTTTTGATATTTAAGCCCTGCTAATACAGATTCTTCATCTTCAGTAATATCAATCAACATAACCCGTGCTTGATCACTATGACAGGCTAATACTATCTCATCAAAATACTGCCATTCGCCATGATTAACTTTTAATTCAATGCCTTTAGTCAATCGCCTTACCGCAGTAACGGGTGAATTCAATTGAATATGATCAATAAAGCTTTCCACTAAAGGTTCAATATACTGTTTTGAGCCACCAGGAATCACATACCATTGAGGCCGATTAGAGATACTTAATAAACCATGGTTATAAAAGAAACGGATAAAGAAATACAATGGAAAAGCTTTCATTTCAGTCAAGCTAGTAGACCAAATAGCAGCCCCCATAGGTAAAATATAGTGATTAGCAAAATATTCAGTAAATTGATGATGCTTTAAAAAATCACCTAAGTTCTGACTACTATCAACTTGTTCATCAGCCCATAACTTTTTACACAGTTTATTAAAGCGTAGAATTTCTTTAATTAAGGTTAAAAACTTAATATTAAAAATATTAGAACGCTGTGCAAATAAACCATTTAAACCACTGCCACTATACTCAAGACCGGAATCTTGATTACTAACACTAAAACTCATTTCTGTTGCAAACCGTTGCACACCAATTTGGGAGAGTAACTTTTCAAAATTAGGATAGGTTCGATCATTAAAAACAATAAATCCGGTATCGATTTGCCAAGTCTCACCAGCAAATTCAACCTCTTTCGTAGCCGTATGTCCACCAATATAACTGCCCGCCTCAAAAACACTAATATCATGTTTCTGATTCAATAAATAAGCGCTGGTTAATCCAGAAATTCCTGTGCCAACAATCGCTATTTTCTTTTTACTTAAGTCACTCATTTTTGTAATGTCCTTACACTGAACCAGCGCCATAAGCTATCAGGCAGCAAAGCAATAATTTTTAATATCAGGGTAAATTTTTTCGGGAAATGAATATCGAACTGGCGTTTGTTTAAGCCTTTCACAATGAAGTCAGCAGCTTGTTCACTGGTAATACACATTGGCATATTAAAATCATTTTTATCAGTTAGCGGTGTTTTAACAAATCCAGGTCTGATCAAACTGACGTCTATTTGATGCTTTTGCAAATCGATTGCAAGGCTACTAGCAAGATAAGCAATGCCGGCTTTACTCGCACCATAAGCTTGAGCACGAGAAAAAGGTAAAATACTGGCACTAGAACCTACCAACGCAAGTTGCCCACCAGCGACAATTTTAGGCAATAAAGCCTGTAGACAATAACCCACGGCAATCAAATTAGTATTAATAACACGAGCGAATAATTGTGCATCAAAATGTTTAGCATCATCAATATATTCACAACTACCAGCATTTAAAATAACTAAATCTAAACTCGGAAGTGAAGAAAAACGTTCAGCCACTTGCTGTGCATCATTTAAATCTAATTGAATACTAGTAACACTGCTATTACCTGACAATAAAGTTAACTTTTCAGTGTTTCTTCCACAGGCAAATACTTTCCACCCTAAGGCAATATATTGCCTGCACAGGGCATCTCCAATTCCTGATGTGGCCCCAGTTAATAATAAGGTTTTTTGTTGCACACCTTGAGATGAATTTTGTTGATCACTCAACGCTTGTTCAGGTTTATCTTTAAAGTGAGCACTCATGTTCTCACCCTTTTTTTAATACCTTTAATGACCAACCCGACGAGTGGTATATGCTCATATAACATTTGCCCCATATCAACATAATCACGGTGGAAATCTATTTTCTCAGAAAAAGTGAGGAATGAACTACCCTCAACGTGGATCATTTTTCCAGCATTTATTTTTTGATGTGAATATTCCATTCTCCAAATAATGCAAGCTTTACCATCTTGTTCGATCGTTTCCTTGATAATAAAGCGGCAATCATTCATATTTTCATAAAGGTGCTGAAAATACTCTGTTAGCGCATCCAGTCCCTTTAACCCTTCTACTGCATCAACAAACTCAACTTGTTCGCTGTATACTTCTTTTAATTGATGGAGATTATTGCGATCTAAATTTTGATAGATTCTACAAAAATCCTCTAATAATGGAGCTCCCATGATTCATCCCTTTTTAAGTACTGAAAATAGATCTAACGCGGTTAGTCGCGCCAATTTATGTTCAACAATAGGATTTACAGGGAAGTGAATCTGTTTGTCGCTCAAATGTGCCAACGCTTGATTATATATACTGATAAACTGCCCATTTGGATCAAACTTTTGACTCTGAATAATAGGGTTAAAAATTCTAAAGTAAGGTTGAGCATCACATCCGGTACTGGCAGCCCACTGCCAGCCACCATTATTCGATGCAAAATCACCATCAATAAGGTGCTGTTTAAAAAAACGCTCTCCCCATCGCCAATCAATTAATAAATGCTTAGTGAGAAAGCTAGCGCATACCATGCGTAAACGATTATGCATCCAGCCTGTTTGTATCAACTGTTGCATGGCGGCATCCACTAATGGATAGCCGGTCTTACCTTCACACCAAGCTTTGAATAATATGGGGTCATTCTGCCACTTAATGTCATTTCCTAGTTCATTATAATTAGCGCCTCGACCTAAGCGTGTATTAAGCACCATAATATGACGATAAAACTCACGCCAAACAAGCTCATTAACCCAAGTTGAAGGGCCATTTTTAGCATTATCTAATGAATCAGGATAGCGCTGAAGTAATGCGTGTAAACATTGCTTAGCACTTATCAAACCTAATGCGAGATAAGGCGATAGCATTGAGGTACCGGGTTTGGCCGGAAAATCACGACACAAATCATAATCTTCAGCCCGTTCATCTAGAAAGGCAATGAGATGAGCTTGAGCCGCATCTTCTGAAGCTTCCCAAGCGCTACTGTCTTTTTTGGGCAATGAAATAGAGGTGACAGTTGGAATGATATCTATCAGAGCATCCTTCCCAATGGTGATGTTGTTATAAGTAGGTTTTCTGTAGGGGCGCAAATCGAGAGCTTTGATTTGTTTTAACCAGTTCAATTTAAAGGGAGTAAAGACCTTAAACATAGTGCCTTGCTGAGTTAAAACGCCGCCAGGATTGATAATGCAATCTGATTGAAATAACTTTAAATCAATCCCTTGTTGCTGTACTTTTATATCGCGATTAATTTCATCAATTTCTACTTCACAATTAGCAAGTACTTCCGAAGCATTCAATTTTTGGCATAAATAAGCCAGTTTTTCCGGCACATCACTAAAAAAATCAACCGTTTCGATAATTAGTGGGATTCCTAATTTAGCAAGTGAACAGGCTAATTGATTTAGCGATTTTTCAATGAAATCAACTTGAATGGGGGCAATATCATGCTGTTGCCATTGTTTGGGAGTAATAAAATATACCGCGGTCACGGGGCCATCTTGGCAGGCTTGTGTTAATGCTGCATTATCATGAATACGTAAGTCTTTGCGAAACCAAACTATTTGCATTTTTCATTTCCAATAGGAGATATTGATCTTTCGAGTTTATTTTTACAACCTGTTAATGTCTGTTTCTACAATGCTTACCTTCTGATGTGGAGTAATTTCACATCAATCAGCGAAAAAGCAGTAATAATAGTCATTAAAGGATGCCCTTTCGGTTCACCACAAACGTTATGCTCTATTGTGTGACATATTACTAGGCTAGATCAAAACGTCTTGTGGTGAACAAAACTTAAACGGCAAAGATCAATAGTACCTAGTGGCTATATCTTAATTTTAATTCATCAGGGTGTGGGTGAAGATAAACTTGCTGAACTAAATAAGGATCTGGAAACAAAGCTAAATAATGATTAATCAGTGTTAATGGCGCCATCAACGGCAGCAAACCTTGACGGTATTTATCGATATTGCTGGCTAAATCAACTCGTTGAGCACTGTTTAAATGACTTTTAAAATAACCTTGTAGATGCGACAAGGTATTACTATGGCTTTTGCGCGTAGGCATAGTGTGCAGTACCTTCATAAATAACGAAATATACTCATCAGCAATGACATCAAGTGTTTTGTCACTATTACCGCCTAACATCGGACCTAACTTATAATACTCACTAGGATTATGTGCCATTAACAAATACTTATGTTGTGCATGAAAACTGATTATTTTAGCTAACGTTAATCCATCGGCCACTAAACATTTCCATTGGTGATATGCAAAAACACGAGTGATAAAGTTATCGCGTAATAAAGGATCATTAAGTCGTCCGTCTTCCTCAATGGGCAATAAAGGGTGGTCTTTCATTAATTGCGCGGCAAATACACCCACGCCATCACGTTGACCATTATTAGTGCCTGCTTGATATAAGGTAACCCTCTCCATACCGCAACTTGGGGATTTTGCGCAAAGGATATAACCACTTAAATGGTGCAATGTCGCACTCGTTTGTTGTGAGTATTTATTCATATCATCAGTTACATCAAAGCTCCCATCACTGGCAACCACACGAATAATATCTTCATCTTTTACCAATCGAATGGTTTTTCGTGGCGAACCTAAACCGATTGCCATTTCTGGACATAGTGGTTGAAAATCAAAGTACTCAACTAATACATTTTGACAATATCGACTTTGTTTATGTCCGCCGTCATAGCGTACTTTTGCCCCTAACAAACAACTACTGATACCTACTTTAATGCCATTGTGCGGTGATTTTTGCATTTTTTACCTACTTAGATTAATAACACTTAT
>TARA_R110001583_G_scaffold39260_1_pt1 | contig 17025 bp, 12 predicted proteins | sample TARA_R110001583 | Tara Oceans TARA_R110001583 (sample SAMEA4398432) | marine metagenome | biome: Polar Biome; feature: [MES] marine water layer (ENVO:01000295) within the mesopelagic zone...; material: water (ENVO:00002006), including particulate matter (ENVO:01000060) such as...... | reverse complement strand
TGCAGCTTGTTCAAGATTTTGCAACATCATGTGTCTAATATTTAAGGAGTCGCGAATATCTTTTAGTCCTAGACTATTTTCTTCAACCGATTTTAATCCAAAAAAATTAGTTGCTGTACCAGTTGCAATAACCAAAAAATCATAAGTTAACAAGCCTTTATTTGTATACACTGTATTGGTTGAAGTTTCTATTTTTAAAACTTCAGCTAAACGAAATGTTACATTTTTATAATTAAATAATTGTTTTCTTAATGGGAAAGCAATACTATCGGGCTCTAGTCCGCTAGTTGCTACTTGATATAATAAGGGTTGAAATTGATGAAAGTTATTTTTGTCAATTAAAATAACCTGAAAGTTTTTATTTTTTAATTTTTTAGCAAATGCTAAACCTGCAAATCCACCACCAATAACAACTATGCGCTTAAATTTAGAAGGAGGTAAGCAAATAAAATCAGTTTCACAACAAGTTATGTTTGTGCAACAATTGGATGATTTTTGGGTTTGCATAACTTTTTAGATTTAACTTAGTGATTAACAATAAAATTAAACAGAAAATGTTTTTAAACGCAGTTGCTTATTTAAGTTTTTATTTTTTCGGAATTTCCATTCAAATTTCACTTTTGTAAGAAAAAGGAATGTTAATTTAAATAATGAGAAATTATAAAATTTAAAGAATACATTCCTTTAACAGGGTAAAATCAAATCAAATTATAAGATTTTTTTTGAGTTTAAATCTATTAACTTTTTTTTGTATAAGCCAAGTAGTTTTTTTCAGACTCAAAATAGAGAACATCATTATTTCCAAGTGGAGATAACACAATATATGCCATGGCTTTATCAACTCTTTCACCAGTTAATGGGTCCACTCCATAGCGTACATCGTCTAAATTTTGTTGCAATTTGGTAACACAACCTTCACAACAACCATAATAAGTTTTATTGTCAACTAGTACGGGCATTTGGTCAATTCCCATAAATTTGTTATTTACATAACATACTTTACTGGATTCAATTTTAGCGGAACTAGTTTGAGTCACTTTTGTTTGTTCAACAGCTGCAGGTTCTGTTTTTAATTCTTTTTTAGTGTTATTGCATCCTATAGTGATAAGTGCAATTAAAGTTAATGTTAAAATACTAGATATAATTTTCATTTTTTTTATTTTTATATTTATTATTGTGCCTGAGTAAGAAAAGAGATATACAAATCAAGAATAACTATCAAACCAAATTCTTTACTTATTTAGTGTAATCTCTTTTCTTAACACCAGGACTTTTAATTAATGATTATGCCCTTCATGAGCATCTTCTTTTTTAGTGTCCATTTTCTTCTTTTCTATTTTCTTCATGTCCATTTTTTTCATGTCCATTTTTTTTTCAATTAAGTTCATACCACATTTTGGGCATTCACCTGGTTTATCACTAACTACTTCAGGATGCATTGAACATGTATATACTTTTGCCATTTTAGAATGATCCATTTTCATATCCATTTTAGAATGATCCATGTCCATTTTTGTTGAATCATGTTTCATTTCCATTTTAGAATGATCCATTTTCATTTTGGCTTTTTCTTGAGCGTTAACTGTTGAAACTGTGAATAGTCCTATAGAAAGAACTGCAATTAAAATTTTTGTTTTCATTTTTATTTTATTTATTAATTAATAATGCCTTATTTAGTTAAATAAAGGTCTTCATTTTTATGCTTAATTTTGTGCATAATTTTGTTTAAATCGTATCTAATTTATTTCGTAAACCACTGTTTTTAAATAGAGTTGGAGTTAAACCTGTAATTTTTTTAAACTGCCTAGATAAATGCTGTGGACTGCTATAATTGAGTTCATATGAAATTTGACTTAATGTTAACTCATTGTACAATAAGAGCTCTTTTGCTCGTTCAATTTTTTGTTGAATAATGTAGTGCTCAATTGTATTTCCTTCCATTTCTGAAAAAACGCGACTCATTTGAGAATAATCAATTCCTAAAGAGGATGCTAAAAAAGTAGAAAATTTTTGATGTAATAATTTTGGTTTTCCATAATGCACATGTTCAATTACCAAGATTTTTATTTCATTTACTATTTTAGCTTCGAATTCTTCCGCTATCTCAAAACCTTCTTTTTCCAAATTAACTTTTAAAGTAGCTTTATCATGAGCGTTCAAGGTAGCATTTAGGTAAATTTTGCCTAATTCTATACGAGCAAACTCAATATTGTTATTAGTTAGCACTTCTTTAACCACTTTAATACAGCGGTCACAAACCATGTTTTTAACAGTTAAAATTAAGTTTGAGAGTTCCATAATTTGTTAATTTATACTCTAATTCTAATATTTAATTCAACAACACCATCACCTTGAAATTCTGTAAAACAACAAAAATATTCTCTTTTGAAGTTTTTAGCTATATATAATAGCCTCTCTAGTTGGATAAAAGCTATAATTTCTTTCATAGGTTTGAATTTTAAAGGAGTCCTAAATTTGTTATAAAAGCTACCCGTTTTAATTTGAAACGGGCAAACCTTTATAGTATTTGTTACCCTAAACTTTTACTCAATTGTTGTTTTTGTATCTCCACATTTTGACATTTTAGCACCTAAATATGGGTTTTTAATTTTTTCATCTAAACTTAACCAATATGCACCATTATTATTGTCGGCCATAGGGCAAAATTGCTCATAAACTTTTTGATTTACACCAAATAATTTAACAGCCTTAATAAAATGTGCAGATAGATGCTTAAAATGACTTCTTTGTTCTTCAATGTTTGAAGTTTTAGATATTGCTTCTGCTGAGGCAGTAACTTCTTTTCCAATAGTCATCCAATGGTTGTGAGCTTCCATATTTGTAAGCAATTTCATATCAACTTTTGCCATAGCAGCCAATATTTCTTTGGCTGAATTTTGAGCACCATTAACATTGTCATTTGCAAAACCTTCTTTTAAACTAATGTATTGGTTAAAAACAGCTTCCAATTGTTTTTTAAATTCGTTTGCTACTGTTATTCTATCCGTCATTTTAGTATGATCAGTTTTTTCTTTCATTTCAGAGTTGTCAGCACCCATATCCATTTTAGAATGATCAGCGTTTTCAGTTGCTTTTGGAGTGTCCATGTTTTTCATTTCTTCATCACTCATTTTAGCCCCTTTTTTCTTAGATCCACCACCCATATCCATACCTGCGTGCCCTAAATTGGCTTTACCTCCATCAGGATTCATCATGCTTTTTTTACCTACTAATTGAGCAGAAGCATCAATTCTAAATACGCCATTGGTAGCTACAACTTCACCTTCTTTTAAGCCTGATTTTGCTATGTAGAACTGCCCGGCATCTTCTCCTAAAATAATTTCTCTATACACAAAAGAAACTGTTTTATCATGTGGTACTTTAACATACACTACGGCTCTTTTACCTGTCCATAATACTGCTGATTTTGGTACTAAAATGGAACCTTTTACATTTGGTAAAGTTGCATTAATAATACCTGTTACAAACATTTCTGGTAATAGTTTGTAACCTGGGTTTGAAAGTTCTACACGTACTTTTGCAATTCGGGTATTTGAAGAAACAAACGGATCAACATATGTAATTTTACCTTTAAAATTTTTGTTAGGTATTGCCTGAATTGTGAAATTCACAACATTGTTTAACTGTATCCAAGGAATATCAGCTTCATATGCTTCAAACATAACCCAAACAGAACTTAAATCAGCAATATCAAATAAGTTTCCTCCAGATTTAATATAATCACCTAGTTCTACGTTTAGCTTCATTACATACCCTGTGTGGTCAGATAAAATATCAATCTCATCTTGTACTACACCTGATTTTTCAATAGCATCTAGTTGTGCATCGTTTAATTTCCATAATTTTAGTTTATTACGTGATGCAGTATATAATTGTGGGTAAATATCTTTTGATTTAATAGCTTCAAACAATTCTTTTTGAGCTGAAATTAATTCAGGAGAATAAATACGTACAATTTTTTGTCCTTTCGAAACTTTTTCACCTGTAAAGTTTACATACAAACGCTCAATTCTACCTGGAATATGGGATACTTGTGAGTATAATTTTCGCTCATCAGCTTGCACTTTACCTAAAATGCGAATTTCTTTAACGGCTTCACTTTTTTCAATTATGGTTGTTTGTATATTGGCAAGTTGAATAGCTTCTTCACTCATTACTATTTCACTTGGGTCTATTTTTTCTGTTGAACTTGAGCTGTTTTCTACAGGAACAAGTTCCATTCCACAAATTGGACAGTTACCAGGTTCTTTCAACCTAAGTTGAGGGTGCATGGCGCAGGTCCATAACTGTGTTACGGGGTCTTGTGTGTATTCGTGATCACCTTCTTTGTGAGTTGTTTCAGAATCTCCTCCTGAGAATAAACTTCCCAATATAATACCGATAATTAAAATTCCGGCTGCAATACTATAATTTTTATATTTTTTCATGATGTGATTTTTTATTTTCCTGTTAAATAATTCATAAATGCAACCGCTGCATTTTTATCGGTTAAAGCTTTTTCGTGAGCAAGTTCGTATTTTAATAACTGACGTTCTATTCTTAATACTTCTTCAAAATCTTTTGCATTTGTAGAATAATCAGTTATTAATAGATCTAATACTTTTCTAGCGATACTTGATTGTCTTTTATTCAAAGTAATTCTTCTGTCACTATCATTAAAGTCTTTAAAAGTATTCTCAAAAACTGTGCTTAATGTATTCTTTTTGTCTTCTTTTTTAGACTTTTCTACGTCTTGTAAATACTTAGCTTCTTTAATTAAAGCTTTATATTTTTTTCGGTACAAAGGAATAGTTAAGCCAACGGATGGAAATACAAATGAATCTCTACCATTATCAGCTGCAGTAGAAGCAGGATTTTTGTCAATTACATTGTAATTTAAACCAATATTAAACTTTGGTAACCCCTCTTTTTTTGCAACTACTTCTTGATTTAAGAAAGCATCTAATTTATAATCGATACTTTTTAGCTCATGATTGGCTTCGTAAATTTCTTCAAGAATGTTTAATTTACCTTCAAGTTCATCTTGCCAAAGCTCATCAGGAACAATAATATTTGCATTTCGTTCTCTGTCTAACAAATCGTTAAATTTAACTTTAAAGCTAAATTTGGTATCTAAAAACAATGCTAACTGATTTTCTAAATCATTCAATTCTAATTCAACACGAAGTTCATCAACAACAGTTGCTGTTCCTGCTTCAATTTTAACTAAAGATAAACGCTTAAAAATTTCAAGAATTTCAATATTTTCTTTCGTTATTGTAATTGCTTTTTCAATAAAATAATAATTGTAATAAGCTGTTTTAACTTCAAAAAATAGATTTGATTTAGTATTTTCAAATTCTTCAAATTTTGCGTTTGCAAGTTCAGTGGCAACATTTTCTTTAGCATCAAGTAATCCAAACCAAGGAAAACTTTGCGCTAAATTAAAACGCCATTTTTGCGGTCCAACTCTGGTTTCAACAGGTTGTATAAAGTATCCGAAAGCAACAGTTGGGTCTGGTAAAGTACCTACTTGAGGTACTTTTTCCATGGCAACCATATATTCGCTAAATTTTGCTTTTAGTCCCGGGTTACTTTCAGCTGCTATTTTTAAATAGTTGTCTAAATTTTCTTGACTGAATGCATTTGTGCTAAGCATCAAAAGTAAGCTCAAGAATAATAGTTTATAAGTATTTACTGTCATTTTTTTAAATTTAAGCATTACTTTCTTTTAATTGTTTCTTTAAGTTTTTTTCTTTCCACATACTGTAAAGTACTGGTACAACAAACATGGTCATAACTTGCAACAACATACCTCCAAAACTTGGAATTGCCATTGGAATTACAACATCAGCTCCTTTACCTGTAGCTGTAAGTACTGGTATTAATGCTATAATTGCTGTAGCGGCCGTCATCATAGCAGGTCTCACCCTTTTAGATCCAGCATGCAATATACTTGTTCTAATCTCTTTAACCGTTGTTGGTTTTTCTTTTTCAAAAGTTTGCGTTAGATAAGTTCCCATAATAACCCCATCATCAGTTGCTATACCAAATAAGGCAATAAATCCTACCCAAACAGCAACACTTAGATTAATAGTATGGAGCTGGAATAAATCTCGCATTGGTACTCCAAATGCTGAAAAGTTTAAGAACCAACCTTGCCCGTATAACCAAAGCATAATAAAACCACCTGCAAAAGCAACAAATATACCTGTAAAAACCATTAATGCTGGTGTTAAAGATTTGAACTGGAAATAAAGAATCAATAAAATTACAATTAAAGATATTGGAACTACAATCATGAGTCGTTTTGAAGCTCTAAGTTGATTTTCGTAATTACCAGTAAATCTATACGTTACACCATCAGGCAATACAAATTCACCACTGTCTATTTTTTTCTTAATTAACTCTTGTGCATCTACCACAACATCAGTTTCAGCAAAACCTTGTTTCATATCAAATATTACATACGAAGTTAAAAAGGTATCCTCACTTTTAATAATTTGTGGTCCTCTAACATATTCTAGTTCTACTAATTCTCCTAATTCAACTTGTGCTCCGGCAGGAGTAGGAATTAATATCTTTTTAATATCGTCTGGGTTATCTCTAAATTCTCTTGCATAACGAACTCTAACAGGAAAACGCTCTCTTCCTTCAACAGTTGTAGTTAATTTTTTACCACCAACCGCTACAGAAATTAATTCTTGTAAATCTTTAACCGTAATTCCGTAACGAGACATTGCCTGTCGGTTTAGGTTCATTTCAAGATATGGTTTCCCAACAACCCTGTCAGCAAATACAGTTGGCGGGTTTATACTTGGTACTTCTTTTAAAATGGATTCCAATTCATAACCTACTTTTTCAATAGCTTCTAATGTTGGTCCAAATACCTTAATACCCATAGGTGCACGCATTCCTGTTGCCAACATAATTAAACGTGTTTGTATAGGCTGTAATTTAGGTGCAGCTGTTAAGCCTGGAAATTTAGAATGTTTGGTAATTTCTTTCCAAATATCATCTGGATTTTTAATTTTTTGACGCCATTGTCTAAAATATTTTCCATTTTCATCTTCTATAAGTTCTTCGTATTCAACTTTTTTAAATTCATCTTCACCATATTTATAGGTACTTCCATCTTTTAACTCGAATGCATCATCTTTATTTACTTTAAAGCGAATCTTATGACCATCAGGATTTAGTTTAAACTCAGATAGATAATTTATGGTGTTTTCAAACATTGATGTTGGCGCTGGATCTAATGCTGAATTAACACGTCCCCATTTACCTACTACAGTTTCTATTTCTGGAATTGCTGCTAAATGTAAATCTAGTTGGGCAATTACTTCCATATTTTCGGAAACCGATGAATGCGGCATAGTGGTTGGCATTAATAAGAAAGAACCTTCATTTAATGCTGGCATAAATTCATTTCCTAAACCAGGAAATGTCTCCTCTATACTATTCCAAACTACGTTGTTTTTTGCAAAGTCAGGCATAAATCCAAATACTTTACCAAAGCCCAACCAAATAACAATTCCAAAAATAACTAAGGAAGTTGGAATCATTAAAAATTTCTTTTTGTTATTTAAACACCAATTTAAAATTTGAGGGTAAAAATGTACAATAGCCATTAATAAACCTAAAACAATGGATACAATAATTATTACAAAAATGAAATTTACAAATACAGTATTATTAGCTCCTAACGGCATCCACTCAATTGTTAAAAAGTAAACAAGTATTGCTATTGTAATAGCAATATTAATATAGTTTGCCAGTTTATCGGTATACTTAAATTTGAATTTACCGCTAAACAAATTCCAATCATGTTTTTGTGCAAATATATTGTTTACCCCATAAGCTATTAGTGCAATCGAAATAATGCTCCCGTAAGCAAATAAAAATACAATACCAAAACCAATTAAAATAGAATTAAAAATTCGACTGGTTTTCTTTTTGTTAAGTTTAATAGAGAACAAAACTTTTGCCAATGCTGGTATAAACATTATTCCAATAAACAATGCAGAAATTAAAGCAAATGTTTTTGTAAACGCTAAAGGTCTAAATAACTTACCTTCTGAAGCTTGCATTGCAAAAACAGGAAAGAAACTTACTACTGTAGTTGCTAACGCTGTAATTACTGCTCCTGCAACTTCTATAGTTGCATCATAAATTACTTTAACTAAATTTTTACCTTCTACTCCTTCATTTTCTGGCATATCTAAATGCCGGACTATATTTTCGGTAAATACAATACCCACATCAATCATGACCCCAATAGCAATGGCAATACCTGATAATGCTACTATGTTGGCATCAACATTAAAATATTTCATTAAAATAAAGGTCATTAATACACCTACGGGTAAAATACTTGATATTAATACAGAGGCTCTTAAATTTAGTACTAGAACAATTACCACTAAAATACTAATCAATATTTCATGTGAAAGAGATGATTCTAATGTGCCTAGTGTTTCTTGAATTAAACCTGAACGATCATAAAAAGGAACGATAGTTACTTTTGACACCGTACCGTCAGCCAACACTTTTGATGGCAACCCAGGAGCAACTTCATCAATTTTATCCTTAAGGTTTTCAATTACGGCCTTAGGATTTGCACCATAACGAGCTACAACAACACCACCAACAGCATCATGACCACCTTTATCTAATCCACCTCTACGAGTTTCAGGGCCAAACTGTATTTTTGCAACATCTTTTAACCGAATAGGAACATTTTCTCTAACAGAAACAACACTTTCTTCAAGGTCTTCCAACGATTTAATATACCCTAAACCACGGACCAGATATTCAGCTTTGTTATACTCCAGTGTTTGCGCGCCAATATCAAGGTTACTGTTTTTAACAGCATTCATAATCATTTTAATATCTACGTTATTGGCTTTCATAGCATCAGGATCAATTTCAACCTGATACTCTTTTAAGAAACCACCAATTGATGCAACTTCTGCAACACCACTAGCAGCGGTTAAATAATAACGTACGTAAAAATCTTGAATAGTTCTTAGTTCTTGCGGATCCCAACCACCAGTTGGTTTTCCTGTTTTTGGGTCTCTACCTTCTAAAGTATACCAATATACTTGTCCTAATGCTGTAGCATCAGGTCCTAAAGCAGGTGTTACCTCTTGCGGAACTGTTCCTGGAGGCAATGAGTTTAATTTTTCAAGAATACGTGTTCTACTCCAGTAAAAATCTACATCATCTTCAAAAATGATATAAATACTTGACAATCCAAAAATAGAATTACTTCTAATAGTTTTAACACTTGGAATACCAAGTAAGGCTGTTGTTAATGGATAAGTGATTTGATCTTCAATATCTTGAGGTGATTGCCCCATCCATTCTGTAAAAACAATTTGTTGATTTTCACCTATATCAGGTATGGCATCAACAGGCACAGGATTTCGTTCTATTAATGAGGTTTCCCAGTTAAAAGGAGCTGTTACGAATCCTCCAACAATAAAAGCAAAAAGTAAAATAAATGTTATTAACTTGTTTTCAAGGAAATAACGAATAATTTTATTAAGCATATGAAATTTGATTTTTAATTATTTAAATATTTGTGTGAATTTATCAATATTTACATTCACTCACAAGGTAAACTATACAAGAAATTAAAAAGATTATACAATCTTAAAATCTAGTATTCATAAATTTAAATAGAAAAAATCAAATAAGAAAAGTTTGATAAAGCACATTAAAGTCTTTATCATAAATAGGTGGAGAATAATATTTATAAGGAATAGCAGTTGTGTCTAATCCTTCAAATAAGTTAATGTATGCATAAACAAAGGATGCAACAAACACTTGTTGGTCAAAATTTAAATTAAATAATTGTGATTTTAAATCATTTTGACCTTCAATTACTTTTATGATGTCACTACAACAATCTTCTTGACCAAGATTACAATCTTCTGAAGATGATCGCATTTGCATATCCACTTCACAAGAATCTAGTGCAATAAACATAGATGTATTAACCAAATCACCACCACAGTAATGTTCACTAATGGTGAATGACATTGTAGAAAAAAAGACTACAAATGCCATTAAAATAGATGCTATTTTTTTTAAGAGTTGGTTCATAATTATTTGCAAAGTTAATACTTTATTTGAGAAAATTATTAATGTTTTGTTAAATAAAGTTGGTTTGTGAGTTTTTAACTTGAGATTTGAAGTGTTAAAAAATGATTCAATTAAATATTTTTCAACATAAAAATTATAAAGGAAAAGCATGCTTACTTTTATAAAATTTAAAAAATAATAAAGTTGTATATTTATAAGTGAATAATATATTAATTATATTTGAACATTATTCTTTATAAAAAATTATGAAAATAGTAAACGTTTTTCTTTTATGTTCCTTTTTTGTGACTTCAGTATTTGTGAAAGCTCAGGAAACATTACCAATTTACTCTGATTATTTGTCGGACAATGTATATTTGGTACATCCTTCAGCAGCGGGTATTGGTAATAGTGGGAAAATAAGATTAACAGCACGTACCCAATGGAGTGGTATGACTGATGCACCTGCGCTTCAAACGTTAAGTGTTCATAATCGTGTAGGAGAAAATATGGGTGTTGGTTTTATTCTTTTCAATGATAAAAATGGATACCATTCACAACAAGGTATACAAGGAACCTATGCATATCATATAAACTTAGGAAGACCTGAGGAAGTAAATCAATTATCGTTTGGATTGTCGTTAATGGCAGTAAATAATAGTGTAGATGAAAGTCAGTTTACCATACCAGATCCTGTAATTTCTCAAATTGTTAGAAGTGAAAGTTATTTTAATGCAGATGTTAGTATGGCTTACCATAATAAAGGTTTCTTTTCCTATTTTACAGCAAAAAACATTATGTTAACTGCTAGAAGTTTGTACAGCGAAAAATTGGAATCTTTAAATTTACGTAGGTATTTGGTTACTTTAGGCTATTATTACGGAACTGGAAAAAGTGTTCAATTCGAGCCTTCAGTTATGATGCAATCTATAGAAAGAACAGGCGAAAAATTTGTTGATTTTAATATGAAGGTGTACAAAAATATTACCGAGGCTCAACTTTGGGCAGCATTTTCATATAGAAAAGGTTTTGACAATGCAGATACTGAAGAGTTAAATTATTTAACTCCAATTGTAGGTGTTAATTATAGAGATTTTATGGTGTCTTACACGTATACAAAACAATCTGGAGATATTTTATTTGATGATGCAGGATATCACCAAATTACTTTAGGGTTTAATTTTGATCGTAGAGAACCGCGCAGAAGTGGTTGTCCAAATATTAATGCATCATTCTAAAAAAAACGAAGTTAACCAAATGAACTTCGTTTGATAAAATAATTTTTATTGGTAATTATTTCCAACTATAATTTTTTTTTGTTGCTTGTTTTTTTATAGCAGATAGTAAAGCACTTTCTAAATCGTTTGTATTTTTAAGTTTCAATTTTTCCTTTGCAACATATTGGTTTCTTAATTTATTTAAATCTTGAATTTTTTTCTGAATTTTAATTCTTTCATTTTTTTGAGTTTCCACATATGTTTTAAGCTGTATGGTTGATTTATTTTGTAAATGCTTTGGAAGACTTTTTTTGTCTAATTTTTCATAATTAAAATTTTTATCAGCTTCAGCATCAACCAAATCCCAAGACGAATTTTTATACATTCTACTACTTTTACTTATTGCTCTTTTAACAATAACAACTTCATTTAATTCTTCTGCTTTAGAATCTTGCTCGGCCTGTTTTCTAAGTTTGTTATAACCTTGATTTCCATATTGAATGTAAGTTTTGTTAAGGTTTGTGTTTAATTCAATAATAACGTTGTCAAAAGGTGTTGCTATATGAACAATTTCTCGATTATGGTCAATAGTCATGTATTCTCCATTTGTCAGCCTTGCACCATCTTGCCATTTTCCTGAAACCCCATTTTTATAATCTCCACAAAAAATGGTATTTATAGTAACATCTTTTTCATTTGCTAAAGAAGCTGATTCTTTATAATTTAATTTTCCTTGAGTAAAAGGTTCATTTCCAGCAATAAAAATTAATTTTAAATCTTCCTTATTGGTTCCCCATTTTAGGTCTTTTAATGAAGTGTTTAGTACTTGACCACAATATTCACTTCCTCCATTTGTTTTTAAAGCAAATAATTTTTCTGAAATTTCATCTAAGTCATTGCTGAAGTTTAATACCTGACGAATAAAACCATCGGAAGCCTCTAAACCATCATTTCCATATTCATACAATGCAATTAAAAGTTCAGGATTGTTTGTGCCATATTTTGCATAAGAAAGTTCGTTAATAATTTCCCAAAGTTGTGTTTTTGCTTGGTTTATCAATCCGTCCATACTATTACTTGTATCTAATAATAAGGCAACTTTAATTTGTTGAACAGGTTTAGGAGTATTTACAGTAGTTGCAAAACTTGTAAAAGTGAAGGTAATTAGAACTATTTTTAAAAGCGTTTTCATAATAATTAAGATTTAAATTCATTCTAAAATTAGGATTATTTTTTTTCGAATAAAATTGAAAATGAGTGAAAGAGTAGTTTAAATGAGTAAGCTGTACTTTTGAATACGTAACAGTGTAAAATTTACTATAAATAAGTGTTTTTTTGAATGAAATGGACTTGCTTCAATTTTATTTAATCATATAAAGTATGTAGTTTTACAAAGCAAATCAATATAAAATGAGATTTAAATTATTTATTGTTTTCATTGTATTTATGAGTTCCATTTCTGGATTTTCTCAGAATCTGCAAACGAAAGACAAAAAGGAACAGTTGTATTCCGATTATATTGCAGATGAAAATGGAAACCGATTATCAGGAATTACAGTTCAAGTTAGAGGAAAGTTAGCTTCAACAATTACAAATGTAAATGGAGAATTTACAATTAGAGCTGTACTTGGAGATGTTATTGAATTAAGTAAATACGGTGAAATTATTAATACATATGTGTACGATGGAAGTAGCCAATATGAAGTTTTGGACACATCAAAATTGCATAGCTCTATTTCCAAAAAAAACGCTACAGCTAATTTTGACTTACAGCTAGATTCTGCTATTTACTATAAAAAAAACAATCCTTTTAAAAGTATTTCTTTTATTGAAAATGCACTAAAATCTCAAGTTTCAAAAAGAGGAAATTCTGCAAATGTTGCAAATGCATATGAAGTTTTAGGTGATGTGTATGTAAATTTAAAACAGTTCGATTTAGCAGTAAGTAATTATAAAATTTCAATTCGTAATAAAAGTAATAATTCGGTTAAATTAAAATTAGCAAAAGCATTATCATTAAGCAATTATTTAATTGAAAGCAATGAAATACTTCTTTCTATAATCAATAAGAAATTTACATCTTTTGAAAAAGTTGAAGTACTTGAGTTTTTGGGTGATAATTTTAAAAAATTAGAAAATTTTAAACAAGCAAAAATCTATTATAATGATGCTTTATTAATTGCGAAATCAAATAAAATTACTCAAAAAATTACAGCGTTAAATTCAAAAATAGCAACTATTTTAAGCGTTCAAGGAGAAAGTTTAGAAGCCGAAATTTATTTAGAGAACTCCATAGCCGAATCTAAAAACGCAACTATAAAAAATCGAGCAGTAATTACTAATTCAGTTGCAAATCAATACAGAGATCAGAAAAATTTTGACAAAGAAATAGCATTAAAAAAACAAACACTTCAAGAACTGGAAGAAGCTGATATTAGTGAAATAATTGAGGAAAGAGAAAGTGATAAAATTTCAGTGCAACAATTAAATTTAGATATTGGAAATGCGTATGCTAAAAAGAAATCATATACTAAAGCTATTGATTATTTAGAGGAAAGCAAAAAAAAATCAGATAATGTTTCTGACTTTGAAACTAAAAAAGAAGCAGTTCAACAATTATCAGAAATTTATAAAAATGTTGGTAATTTTAATAAGGCATTAAACAGTTATCAGGAATATGTTGGCTTGGTAGATTTGTTGTATAAAAAAAAAGAAAAAGAAATTGAAGACGCTTTAATTTTAAATAAAATTTTGGTTGAAAAGCAAAACCGTATCAATTCCTTAGAAAAAGACAGAGAATTACTAGAGAGCAATTATAAATTGTATGAAAGCGAAGAAAGAGTTACGGTTGAAAATTACAAGCGGCAACGCTTAATAATATATTCGTTGGTAAGTGGTTTATTATTGTTGCTTGTTGCAATTTATTTTATGTATAAAAGCAATAAACAGCGACGATTGGCAAATAATTTATTAGCATTAAAATCATTGCGAAGCCAAATGAATCCACATTTTATTTTTAATGCATTAAATTCGGTAAACGGTTTTATAGCTCAAAATGATGAACGAACAGCCAATAGATATTTAACGGATTTTTCAACTTTAATGCGAAATGTATTGGACAATTCTGAACAAGATTTCATACCACTTTCAAAAGAAATTGAACTGTTAAAATTGTATTTGAAATTGGAGCATTCACGATTTAAAGATAAGTTTGATTATAAAGTTGAAATAGATAAAAATTTAAAAATTAGAGAATATCAAATCCCACCAATGTTATTGCAACCTTATATTGAAAATGCTGTGTGGCACGGTTTGCGTTATAAAAAGGAAAAGGGATTTTTAAAAGTTTTATTTTATCAAAAGGACGACGAAAGTATTACAATTGAAATTTCTGATGATGGTATTGGTAGAGAAAAATCGAAAGAATTAAAAACAGCAAATCAGCAAAAACAACAATCAAAAGGAATGGATAATATTAAAAAACGTGTTGCCATTTTAAATGAAATGTACAGCGATAAAGTGGATGTTTTTATTGAGGATTTGTATGAAAATAATACAGGTACTAAGGTTGTGCTAACGCTAAAAAAAGATTAAATGGAATTAAAAGCTATTATTGTTGAAGATGAGCAAACAAGTAGAGAAATACTTAAAAATTATATAGTCAAATACTGCCCGCAAGTTGCCATTTTGGGTGAAGCTTCAACTATAGATGAAGCGTTGGTTTTAATAAAAGGTAACCAGTTAGATTTGGTTTTTTTAGATGTTGAAATGCCGTATGGAAATGCCTTTGATTTGCTTGAAAAAGTAGGCAATCATACTTTTGAAACCATTTTTGTAACTGCCTATAATCAATACGCAATTGAGGCTTTAAATAAACACGCTTCGTATTATTTATTAAAACCAATTTCAATTGATTTGTTGATAAAAGCAGTAGATTATGTATTAGAAGTTAAAAAGAAGGAAAGCGATCTTCAAAATATTATTTTAAAACCAACAATAACAGCAAAGGAAAACCATAAAATTACCATTCCAACACAAGAAGGTTTTGAAGTTTTAGAAATAAAAGATATTCTATATTGTAAAGCAGATGATAATTACACACATATTTATTTACAAAACGAGCATAAAAAATTAGTAAGTAAAACACTTAAATATTTTGAAGAAGCATTGAAAGAAAGTAGTTTTGCACGTATTCATAAATCGTATTTAGTTAATGTGAATTTTGTGGTAAATTATAAAAAAGGGAAGGGTGGAAGTGTTGTACTATCAAATGGTAAGGAGCTTTCAGTGTCTTCAGCAAAAAAAGGCGAATTACTTTCATATTTTAAATAAAAAATAAAAATGATTATAAAAGAATTAAACGGAAACAAACCTCAATTTGGAGATGATTGTTTTATTGCAGAAAATGCAGTAATTATTGGAGAGGTTTCAATGGGAAACCAATGTAGTATTTGGTATAATGCTGTAATTAGAGGTGATGTTCACTATATTAAATTGGGGAATAAAGTAAATGTTCAGGATGGAGCTGTAATACACGCTACATATCAAAAACACCCAACTAATATTGGTAATAATGTTTCAATTGGACACAATGCAATGGTGCACGGTTGTACTATTCATGACAATGTTTTAATAGGAATGGGAGCCATTGTAATGGACGATTGTGTTGTGGAGAGTAATTCCATTATTGCGGCTGGTGCAGTAGTTACAAAAGGCACACATGTAAAGTCTGGAAGTATTTATGGAGGTGTTCCAGCTAAAAAAGTAAAAGATATTAGTGAGGAATTAATTTCAGGTGAAATTGATAGAATTGCAAATAATTACGTGAAATATGCAGGTTGGTATAAATAGTTTCAAGTGCTACTTAGCATAAGCGGTTTTATTTCAGCCTCATTGAAATTTTAATCCAAGCACATAATAGTATTGAATTAATAATCTCAGTAAATGACTTTTTCATTTACTGAGATTATTAATTTTAGAGTCTAATTCTATATTGTTTTCAGTATTGTTATAATATGGGAATTTACGTATGAGATAAAATTAATTTTTTTGAAATTAGATCTTAATAAAGATTTTCTTTCTGTATAATATATAAGTTAAAAGCCAAAAGAAAATAATATGAGCAATTGCAAATAACAAAGAGCCATTCATATTTCCCGCAATTGGCACAAACACATCGGAGTATAAATAATCATAACTAGAGACTAATACACCTTCAGAATTTGGGATGTTTAAAAGCAGAATTAATGAAACATACATACCAGAAAACATATAAATAGCTAATGGATTTGTGCCAAAATGAATAAAAGGAGTTGCCCATTTTTTAAAATTTTTCACATCAATTACCCATAATAAAAATGCTAAAAATACCATAGCCCAACCACCAGCGTATAAAACGTAAGAACTAGTCCATAATGCTTTATTAATAGGAAATATCAAACTCCAAATAAAACCAATAAACACTATAACAGCTCCATACCTCAATAATTTTTTAATTGCTGCCATTGTGTTCTCTGATGCTTCAATTAACCTTCCTGAAAAATAACCTAACAATAAAGTTCCTACGGAAGGAATTGAAGATAGCAGTCCTTCTGGATCAAATGGTATTCCAAAACCGTTGTATAAATGGTTTTCGCCAAATAAAAACAAATCTACTTCACGAACTAAATTAGTAGACAATTGAAATGGTTCTTCTGTAGATCCAAAAAATAACAATGCC
>TARA_R110001583_G_scaffold195523_2_pt1 | contig 17027 bp, 15 predicted proteins | sample TARA_R110001583 | Tara Oceans TARA_R110001583 (sample SAMEA4398432) | marine metagenome | biome: Polar Biome; feature: [MES] marine water layer (ENVO:01000295) within the mesopelagic zone...; material: water (ENVO:00002006), including particulate matter (ENVO:01000060) such... | reverse complement strand
GTGCCCGTTCGACTGCTTCCCGCAGTCGTCAGAGTCGAGGCACACTGTAGGTAATGTCGGTTGCCCAAACGGTGTCTGGTGTGCTCACCTTAAACTCCCGGTTAAGCGTATTAGGCGCCAGGATCGATGGGCGGCCGTTCACAACTCTTGGTTTTTTATAGCCGTGTATCGCTTTGATATTATGGGCCTTCATGATGCGATAGATTCTGTGCTTACCGCACGATTCACCAATCTCTTTCAGGTCCATTGATATCCGCCGATAGCCATAGACGCCAAAGCTGGCACTGTAAGAAGCATGTATCAAAGGCAGGAGCCGAGCATCTTCGATAGCTCTGTCGGACAAGGGCCGGAAACGCCATTCGTAATAGCCGCTTCGCGAGATATCAAGCAGGTTGCACATGGTGCGCACTGGGAGCTCGTCACTGTGGTCTGCAACAAACCGGTACTTCACTCGGGCTGGCTTGCGAAGTACCGAGCGGCCTTTTTTAATATATCTCGCTCCTTCTCAGTTCGTCGAAGCTGGGCGCGCAGTTTAAGAATTTCCTTCTTTGCGTTGTTGAGCTCTGAGGCCTGTTCGTCGGATTTACTCGGCTTAAAGGCCTTAACCCATTTGTGAAGGCTGTGGGCAGAGACGCCCAGCCGCTCCGACACCTCGGTTACTGGGTATCCCCTTTCGACGATCTGCCGGATCGCTTCGTCTTTGAATTCGGGTGAATATCGTTGGTTACTCATCACTCCCTCCTATGCTCAAATAATAGGCTAGGGGTGTCCGGAGAACATAGGGCAGTCCAGTATAAGGCCTGGAGGTGTCTACGAAACCTGGGGCGATTCACCCATACCTATTTCAGAGCTCGACACCCGCCAGCTCTCATTCAAACCAACATCAGACGTCAGAAAAGCGTTCAAATTTTGCCTGAACGCCGTCTCTTTCATATGGATCTACGCAGTGGTGACAATGTCCTGGTGATGCCATGTGGGCGTGTCTACCTAGTTGATCTTGCATCCATGGTTAAGCTGTGAGCCTGGGCCTACCCATTCGCTTGATGCTTTCGACGTTGCGATGAGTATGGATTGCAAAAATGGGGGGAGAGTCATTTCATTTTTAGCCGCACGAAAGGAGATTTTATCAACTAAAAACCGACTAGTCGGTTTTTAGTTGATCCAAGTCAAAACCTGGACTATAAATAATTAGATAATAGCAACAACAATCTAATTGCTTATGTTCACTCAGGGTTTAGCGACGAATCTGATCGCTCCAACTTTTTTTCAATACAAGCTCATACCACAAAAATGGGCTCAGAGCTAACTCTCCACATCTGGCAGGAAATTAGCGGTGCGCATACCGCTTGAAACCAGGACAACTTTACCTAGCCATGTCAGCCAACCCATCGGCGCAGTAATTGAGTAAGTAACGTTAACCAAGCAATCGACTGCCAACCAAGGATGCAACATCATGAAGTCAAGCAATAAAAGTCAAAGGATCAAAGGCTTGGTGGCTATTGCCGTTATCAGTATTGCGGCATGGCTAGTTTGGCAGGAGCTGCAGCCAGAGGGCCCGAGCGAAGGTATCTCAAGCGGCAACGGTCGCATCGAAGCCACTGAGATCGATATCGCCACCCGTGTCGCTGGCCGCCTTAAGGAGGTATTGGTCGAAGAAGGCGAGTTCGTCGAAGTCGGCCAAGTGGTCGCCCGCATGGATACCGCCACCCTGGAGGCCGATCTAGCTCAGGCCAGAGCACAAACTCGCCGAGCCGAGAACGCCCTAGAGACAGCCCGAGCCATGGTTGCCATGCGCCAGAGCGAGCTGGAAACCGCACGCGCTGTAGTCAACCAGCGACAAGCTGAACTGAATGCCTCTCGAAAGCGATACGAGCGTTCGGCTGAATTGGTAGAGCGAAACGCCATCTCTCGCCAGCAATTCGACGATACCCTAGCCGACTACCAAAGCCAGCAGGCCGCCCTGGCTTCAGCCAATGCACAGGTGCTCTCCGCCCAAGCCGCTATCCGCGCTTCCGAATCCCAGGTAATCGAAGCCGAGTCAGAGGTGGAAGCCACCCAGGCCTCGATCCAGCGCATCGAGGCCGACCTGGAGGACAGCGAGCTGAAAACTGACCGCTTGGCCCGAGTACAGTACCGGGTGGCCGAACCAGGCGAGGTGTTGGGTGCCGGAGGCAAGGTACTCAACCTAGTCGACCTCACCAAAGTCTATATGACATTCTTCTTGCCCACTAGCGAGGCAGGCCGGGTTGCCATCGGCGACGAGGTTCGCCTAGTGCTAGATGCTGCGCCGGACTATGTGATTCCTGCCCGGGTCAGCTTCGTAGCCAGCATTGCACAATTCACCCCCAAAACCGTAGAAACGGAGAGCGAACGAGAAAAGTTGATGTTTCGAGTTCGTGCTCAGATAAATCCTGATCTGCTTCTCGAGCACATCAGTCAGGTCAAGACAGGCCTACCCGGTATGGCTTACTTAAAGCTTGAGGATGACGCCAGCTGGCCCGCCAATCTCAAGGTCAATGTTTCACCATGAGCCATGAGACACACTCTGTCGCCCACGTCAGCGCGCTAACATTGCGTCACGGGCGCATCACCGCACTTGACGCACTGAATCTGGAATTGCCAGCTGGCTGCATGATCGGGTTGATCGGCCCAGATGGTGTCGGAAAATCCAGCCTGCTGGCGTTACTCGCTGGCGCTCGCAAAGTGCAAGAGGGCGAGGTTACGGTGCTAGGCGGCGACATGCGTGACAAGCGGCACCGGAGCCGCGTAGGGCCATGTATCGCCTACATGCCCCAAGGGCTAGGTAAAAACCTCTATCCCACCCTCTCCGTTGAAGAGAATCTGCAGTTCTTCGCCCGGCTGTTCGGCCACGGAGCCAGTGAGCGTCGCCGACGTATCGACAACCTGACTCGCAGCACCGGGCTACACTCGTTCTTGGCGCGCCCCGCTGGAAAACTCTCAGGCGGCATGAAGCAGAAGCTCGGGTTGTGCTGTGCGCTGATTCATGACCCCGACCTGCTGATTCTTGACGAACCCACCACCGGCGTCGACCCGCTGGCCCGCGCCCAGTTCTGGGACTTGATCACCCGCATCCGCGTCGATCGGCCACAGATGAGCGTGATAGTTGCCACCGCCTACATGGACGAAGCCCAGCGTTTTGACTGGCTAGTGGTAATGGATGCAGGACGCATACTCGCCACCGGCACCGCGCAGGAGCTACTTGAGCGTACCGCCAGCGACTCGCTGGACGGCGCCTATATCGCGCTGCTACCAGAAGAGAAGAAACGCGACTATCAACCTGTGCATATCCCTCCGCTGGAAGTCGATACCGAGACCGATATTGCCATCGAAGCCAAGGGCTTGACCATGCGTTTCGGCGATTTTGTGGCCGTCGACCATGTCAGCTTTCGCATCCGGCGCGGCGAAATCTTTGGTTTCCTCGGCTCCAACGGCTGCGGCAAGTCAACCACCATGAAAATGCTCACCGGCCTACTGCCTGCCAGCGAAGGCCGGGCTTGGCTGTTCGGTCAGGAGGTCGATCCACGGGATATCGATACCCGCCGACGAGTGGGCTACATGTCCCAAGCATTCTCATTGTATGGCGAGCTCACCGTGCGCCAGAACTTGTTGCTACACGCGCGTCTATTCCAGATTGCAAAGCACGACATCGCCGACCGGGTCGCCGAGATGGTCAAGCGATTCGAGCTCGATCATGTACTCGACGACCTGCCGGAGAGTCTACCGCTGGGAGTGCGTCAGCGGCTATCGCTGGCAGTCGCGATGGTTCACAAGCCCGAACTATTGATACTCGACGAGCCTACCTCAGGTGTCGACCCGATCGCCCGTGACAACTTCTGGCGCCTCCTGGTCGAGCTGTCGCGACGGGATCGGGTGACCATCTTCATCTCCACTCACTTCATGAATGAGGCCGAGCGCTGCGACCGCATGTCGATGATGCACTCAGGCCGTGTACTCGATAGCGACATGCCAGCGGCGCTGGTCGAGAAACGTGGCGCGGCAACACTGGAAGAAGCCTTTATAGGCTATCTTCTCGAGGCAGGCGCAGATAAGGAGAGTTCAGCGCCGCAAACTACTCCGCAGAAAGTGAGCATTACCACAGAATTACCCCCTATCGTCGAAGAGACTCACCTTGCCCCACCACCACGCCACCAGCATTTCAGCCTGCAGCGCATGCTTAGCTATATGTGGCGAGAAACCCTGGAGTTACGCCGAGACCCGGTGCGTGCGGCCCTGGCACTGGTCGGCTCGCTTATCTTGATGTTTGTGATTGGTTTCGGTATCAGTATGGATGTCGAGGATCTCAGCTACGCCATCCTCGACCGTGACCAAACCTCGCTTAGCCACAATTACGCTCTGAATCTCTCTGGAGCCCCTCACTATTTTATCAAGCGCCCCCCACTGACTGACTATGAAGAGCTTGATCGCCGCATGCGCAGCGGGGAACTGGCTCTGGCGATCGAGATACCTCCGGGATTTGCACGTGACGTGATGCGTGGACGCAACGTGGCGATCGGGGCCTGGATCGATGGCGCCATGCCCCAGCGCGCTGAAACCGTGCAGGGCTACGTCCAGGGCATGCATCAGCAGTGGCTACAGGAGCAGGCAAGGCAGTCTGGAATGGCGACCAGCGCGATGGCGGCCAGCATCGAGAACCGCTACCGCTACAACCCTGATATCCAGAGCCTTCCGGCCATGGTACCTGCCGTGATCCCACTACTGTTACTGATGCTCCCGGCAATGCTTACCGCGCTGTCGGTAGTACGTGAAAAAGAGATGGGCTCGATCATCAACCTCTATGTCACCCCGGTCACCCGAGCCGAATTCCTAATCGGCAAGCAGATTCCCTACATTGGCTTGGCAATGATCAACTTTCTGTTGATGACCGGGCTTGCGATCACGCTGTTCGGCGTGCCGATCACCGGCAGTTTCCCTACGCTGGCACTTTCGGCGCTAGTGTTCTCGATCATTGCTACGGGGATGGGTTTGTTGGCATCCACTATCACCAAAAGTCAGATCGCCGCCATGTTTTTCGCCATGATCGGCACCCTCATCCCCGCTACTCAGTTCTCAGGCCTGACCGACCCGGTCTCGTCACTAGACGGTGTCGGGCGATTCATCGGCAATATCTACCCGGCAAGCCATATGTTCACCATCAGCCGCGGCGTATTCAGCAAGGCACTCGACCTTCGCGACCTCATCGGTTCGTTCTTACCGATGCTGTTGTCGGTTCCCGTGATCATGGGAATGGCGATCATCCTACTCAAAAAGCAGGAGCGTTAAGATGCGCCAGATTGCCACTATCTTTCGTCTCGGCATCAAGGAGTTCTGGAGCCTGCTGCGAGACCCGATCATGCTGGTGCTTATCGTCTACGTGTTTAGTATCGCCGTTTATACCTCCGCCACGGCGATGCCCGAGACGCTGAACAACGCGCCTATCGCTATCGTTGATGAAGACGACTCGCCGCTCTCCGCGCGGATCACTTCGGCCTTCTACCCTCCCCAATTTGTGAAACCGACAATCATCTCGTTTCCAGAAATGGACGCAGGGCTGGATGCTGGGGACTACACCTTTGTGCTGGTCGTTCCCGCCAACTTCCAGCGTGACGTACTGGCCGGACGCACGCCCGACCTCCAGCTCAATATCGACGCCACCCGCATGAGTCAGGCCTTCTCGGGCAATAACTATGTACAGCAGATCGTCATGGGCGAGATCAATGGGTTCGTCCAGCGGTACCGCGCGAGCGCCGTACCGACTGTCGACCTGGCCCTGCGCGCACGCTTCAACCCCGGGCTGGAGCAGTTCTGGTTCGGCTCGCTAATGTCAATCATCGACAATGTCACGATGCTCTCCATCATACTCACCGGAGCCGCACTGATCCGCGAGCGTGAGCACGGCACCATCGAACACTTGCTGGTCATGCCAGTCACCCCAACGGAGATCATGCTGGCCAAGGTATGGTCGATGGGGGCGGTCGTCTTGATCGCCGTGACACTCTCGCTAACCTTCGTTGTACGGGGCCTGCTGCAAGTACCGGTAGAAGGGTCGGTCGCCCTGTTTTTGGCAGGTGCTGCACTGCATCTTTTCGCTACTACCTCGATGGGTATCTTCCTGGCCACCCTGGCACGCAGCATGCCTCAATTTGGCATGCTGATGATCTTATTTCTAATGCCGCTTCAAATGCTTTCGGGCAGTGCTACGCCACGCGAAAGCATGCCCGAATTCGTCCAGCACATCATGCTCATCGCCCCCACTACACACTTCGTCGAGCTGAGCCAGGCCATTCTATTCCGTGGGGCCGGCATTGATGTCGTTTGGGGTCAGTTTCTGATGCTGCTGATAATTGGCAGCGTGCTATTCACCATCTCATTGACTCGCTTTCGCAAGACCATCAGCCAGATGGCCTGAGGAAAGCAGCGCCCATTCGCGCAACAAACCAGAAGGAGCACACAATGAACCACAACATCAACCTACCTCTGGCGCTTTTTCAAGCCAATCAGGATCTTTGTTATCAAACGATGGAACTGACACAGAAAAGTCAGCAAGCGTGGCACATATTCGACACTCAACCCTACGCTAAGGGCACATACATACAGCAGTCCTTTGATAAACAGAATGCTCTGCTAATGGGCCTGTATGAAGCTCTATTAGGTTGGCAGGTTCAAACGACAAAAGCCTTGCTTGACACTACCTGTGCTAACTCTCCAGCGCTCTACTGGCTATACACCTGCACACCAGACGCCCAAGACACAGCAAAAAAAGGAGAGTGAACGGATGACAGCTCAACACACAGCACTTGTAACTGGTGGCATGGGCGGCCTCGGTGAAGCTATCGCGCGGACACTACACGATGCGGGACATCACGTCCTGGTCACTCACTCGCCCAACAATGACCATGTCCAAACGTGGCTGCAGCAGCAGGCCAGTAAGGGCTACCACTTCTCCGCCTACGCCGTCGATGTGGCCAACTTTGACGATTGTCAGCGACTGGCAAGCGATATCGAGGCCGAAGGCACCGTTGTCGACATTCTGATCAATAACGCTGGCATCACCCGCGATGCCACCTTCCGCAAACTGACAAAGGTCGACTGGGATGCGGTGATGCGTACCAATCTGGACTCGATGTTCCATATGACCCAGCCATTTTGCGACGCAATGGCCGAGCGCGGCTGGGGGCGTATCGTCAATATCTCCTCGATCAACGGTTCCAAGGGCCAGTTCGGCCAGACCAACTACGCCGCTGCCAAGGCTGGCATTCATGGCTTCACCAAGTCGCTGGCCATGGAAGTGGCGAAGCGTGGCGTTACCGTCAACACCGTCTCTCCTGGCTACCTAGAGACCAGCATGGTGATGGCGGTACCCAAGGAGGTATTGGAGTCGAAGGTGATCTCCCAGATTCCGGTTGGGCGGCTCGGCAAACCGGACGAGATAGCCACATTGATCGCCTTCATCTGTAGCGAACAAGCTGGTTTCATGACCGGCAGTAATGTGGCGATGAACGGCGGGCAGCATATGTACTAAGCGGCCCGCGTAACGGAAGCGGGACATCGCCCCTCCCACTCGGCACTATTCTCTTACAAAGGAGAAGATCCCATGGTAAAAGCGCTTAATGAACCCACCCAACGCCCTGCTAGGTGGCCACTACTGGACATGACTCAGGGCTATGCGGCGGCTACACTGGATTACTTGACCGATGCTTGGCAACGCGCGGTACTCTATGCTGATGTGATGCGTCAGCGTGGTGACCAGTACCGGGAGCATCTGGAAGATGACGCCCCGCATGTGCTCGACTTCGCCTATGACGTCGTCGTCTCAGGTCGCGATCTACCGCGCCCAGTGAACTATGGGCTGGCGCTAATTCCAGCATTGGAAGATGTCCCTGTAGAACCTCACAAGCGGCCCTTCGTGGTGGTCGACCCGCGTGCTGGCCATGGCCCTGGCATTGGCGGTTTCAAGGCTGAGAGCGAGGTCGGCGTCGCACTTGCTGCCGGACATCCCTGCTATTTTATCGGCTTTGGCCCCGACCCCGAGCCGGGTCAAACCGTCGAAGACGTAATGCGCGCAGAAATCGCTTTCCTTGAGAAGGTCACCGAGCTGCATCCACACAGCGAAGGCAAGCCTGCGGTGGTCGCCAACTGCCAGGCCGGGTGGCAGATAGTGATGGCCGCGGCCCTGCGTCCCGAGCTGTTTGGCCCCATCATTGTCGCTGGCACCCCAGTATCGTACTGGGCCGGCGGGCCGGGTAAGAACCCCATGCGCTATGCTGGTGGTCTGCTCGGCGGCAGCTGGGCAACTACGCTGGCCAGCGATCTGGGCAACGGTCGCTTCGACGGCGCCCACTTGGTACAAAACTTCGAAAATCTCAACCCCGCCAACACCCTGTGGGGCAAACAGTACAACCTGTACGCCAATATCGATACCGAGGCGCCGCGCTACCTAGGCTTTGAGAAATACTGGGGTGGCCATGTCTTCCTCAATGCCGTGGAAATGCAGTATATCGTTGACAACCTGTTTATCGGTAACCGTCTGTCGAGCGCCGAGCTGGTCACCTCGGATGGAATCCGCCTGGACTTACGCAATATCCGCTCACCGATCGTGGTGTTCTGTTCCAATGGCGACAATATCTCCCCTCCTCCGCAGGCACTTGGCTGGATCACCGACCTCTACCGCGATGATGATGAAGTGATCAGTCACGACCAGACCATTGTCTACGCAGTACACGACAACATCGGCCACCTGGGGATCTTTGTTTCCGGCAGCGTAGGCCGCAAGGAGCACCAAAAATTCGCCAGTAACATAGACTTAATCGACGTGCTGCCCGCCGGTATCTACCAAGCAGAGATTCAGGATAACACCGAGGACATGCCACAAGCCGAGCTGGTCGAGGGCGACTTCGTATTGTCGTTCAAGGCTCGCCGTGTCGAAGACGTCCGCGCAATCGTTCAGCCAGACGAGGAAAACGACCGAAAATTTGCAGCTGTCAACCAGGTATCACGAATTAACCTGGGGCTTTATCGTCAGTTCGTTCAGCCCTGGGTACGCTCCCGGTCCACGCCTGCATTAGCCCACTGGCTGCAGAGCGTACATCCACTGCGTATCGCCTACGAACGCTGGTCGAGCCGGCACCCCTTGGCCTCGACGGTGGCCGAGCAGGCACGCCATATTCGTGAAGCGCGTCTCCCCGTCGCCAGTGACAATCCCTTTGTGCAATGGCAGCAAGCTTACTCCGATGCCCTGGTGTCGGCGCTGGATCATTGGCGCATACAGCGTGATAACACTTACGAGCGCACATTCAACCTGATCTACGGGTCCCCCTGGGTACAGGCCGTAGCTGGGCTAGCCGCCGATGACCAGCCCTCACGTCCGCATCCCGGTGTCTCGCCGGAGCATCGTGCCTTCGTCGCGGAGGAGAGCAAACGCCTACGCGCAGAGATCGATCAGGGCGGCCTGCTGGAAGCCGCTATTCGTGCACTGCTCTTTGTCCGACGTTTTCAAGGTGAAGCCGATGAGCGACGGGCTAATCTCGCGGCCCAGATGCAACAGCCGGACTACCTGGCTACTTTCAACATGACCACCTTCCGCGCACTGTTTCGACGCCAAGCCAAGCTGATGCGCCTCGACCTCGATGCGGCGATCGCTGCCATACCCGCATTATTGGCGGGTAGCCGCCCCCACGAGATACGGGATATGGCGAGACTTATCGAGCAAATGCTGACCGCTACCGAACCGTTCCTGCCGGAAGAGCAAGCCAGCTTGGAGCAGATGCTGGCGTTATTCGCCGCAGCGGCCCATGAACAGGATTGAGAGTCGTAGCCGCAAGGTTTCACAGCAACCCGTTCCTCTAAGAAAGAAATTTTCAGGAATCAACTATGTACAAAAAATTGCTTGTACCCATCGACGGCAGCCGCACCTCCCTTTTAGCCTTGGCTCAGGCAAGTTCCCTGGCCAAGTTGACCGGCGCCAGCATCGAGCTACTTCATGTCGTTAATGCACTGGAGTACTCCAATGGCTTCGAAAGCCCACGGGCCTATATCGAAAAAGTCAGGCCCTATTTTCTGAAAGTGGGCAATACTCTTCTCGACAGGTCACGCGGCCAGCTAGAGGCACAGGGGGTCATCGTCACTACAGTACTTCTAGAGGCCGATGGAAAGCGGGTATCGGAACTCATCGCTGACCATGCAACGACATCCTTGGCCGATCTCATTATTCTGGGCACCCATGGTCGGCGCGGAGTGCAACGCTTACTTCTCGGCAGCGATGCGGAGCAAGTGGCACGTATCGCTCCTGTCCCCGTTATGCTGGTCAGGGATACTCTCGAGCATGCAGTTTCTCGCACTGGAGAACAAGAAGTGATAAAAAATAACGCCTTTCATACGCCTACTGATGAGTAACTTCGCTTTGTCTTATCCTGCTATTAACCCTATTCGCAAACATCGCCGTCTTCCTTCTGACGTTCGTATAGAACAAATACTCCGTGCGGCCCTGGTGGAATTTTCACAACATGGCTTCTCCTCTGCCCGTATGGAGGATATCGCCCAGCGAGCAGAGCTTTCGAAAGGTGGCCTTTATGCCCACTTTAAGAGTAAAGAGTCGATATTTGAAGCATTGCTGTTAAAGCGCCTGACGCCAAGCTTCAACAATCAGCAATGGGTACTAACTGGCGGTGAGTCGCTGAATGAAGCGATAAAATCCTTTATTGACCATCTTTATGGCCAACTGGGTGACCCAGACGTCATTGCTACATTAAAACTGCTGCTGACGGAAAGCCGACGTATTCCTCACCTAGTTGACTTTTGGCGCAGAGAGATTATCGACAAGTATCTCGCCGAGCAGCAGGCTATTTTGAAAGCCGCTGCCAATAATGGCCACCTCCGCCACAGCGCCTTCCTTGATGACGCTGCGCTATTGATGGCTCCAGCACTGTACGGTGCTGTCTGGCAAATGATTTTTGACGAAACCACCGCTACTGCCACCGTTGACTCCCTGCGACATGCTCACACGCGGATGCTGCATGAACTTCTAGCACCATGACCATCTGGCATTTTTTTCTACTCAACGACAATAAAGGCACCATATGCCGCCATCGTTAGAGATCAACGCCTTTCTCAGTTTCACTCTGGCTATCCTATTGCTGTTCATCGGCAAAGGGCTCACCCAGCGTTGGTTCTTACTACGCCGCTACAGCATTCCCGAACCGGTGGTCGGCGGTGCGTTATGCGCGGCCATCGTCTGTCTTCTATATTACGTTTTCGATATTAGTGTTTTCTTTGAGCTTAGTGCGCGTGACATGCTCTTGCTGTATTTCTTCGCCGCCATTGGCTTGAACTCCCAGATCAGTAACTTGGTCAAGGGTGGGCGTCCATTAATGATACTTCTGGTATTGGCAAGTAGTTTCATCGTGCTGCAGAACTTCACTGGCATGGCTATCGCTACCGGTTTTGGCATGGATGCCCGCGCGGGACTAATGGTTGGCTCAATCTCACTGACTGGCGGCGTTGGCACCACTATGGCCTGGACACCTTACTTCGTTGAGGAACTCGGCATCATCAATGCCGGCGAGCTTGGCTTGGCCGCCAATATGATTGGGTTGCTAGCGGCCTGCCTGATTGGTGGCCCAATTGCCGGCCTCCTTATACGCAGATATAACACCCGCCCTTCCGGCGACGCCGAGCTTGAAATCAGCACTCTACACAAAGATGAGCCATTACTGCGACTCGATTATCATGGCGTGCTGCTAGCCCTCTTCTGGCTCAATCTAACCCTAATGCTAGGTCAAGGATTGACTGCACTGATCAGCATAAGTGGCCTGAAGCTACCAAACTTCGTGGGCTGCCTGCTGGCTGGCATCATGTTGCGCAGCTTGTGCGATTTAATCACCCATGAAGGCAGAGGTCGATTGTGGAACTGGCCGAGTATGCAACCCGGCATCGCCCTGATCTCAGATATGAGCCTTGGACTGTTCCTGACCATGGCGCTAATGGGGCTGCAACTCTGGGAGCTACAAGGCGTTTTGGGCTTCATCGCTATCTCCCTGGCCATACAGATATTACTAACTATCACGTTCGTGATCTTTGTAGTGCACCATGTCATGGGGAAAGACTACGAGGCATCTGTAATGTGCGCCGGTTTCGGCGGTATCGCACTCGGTTCCACCGCCACGGCTATCGCAAATATGACCGCAGTCACACGCCAGTACGGTGCGGCGCCGAATGCCTTCATCGTCGTTCCGCTAGTGTGCGGGTTCTTCATCGATCTAGTCAATGCGCTAATCATCGGCACCATGGCCGGATGAAGAGAACCCCATACACTTAAAATTAATAAGGTGTCATTGTGAACCCAGCTAGGCTTTTCATCATAATCCTACTGTTTACCACGCTGTCGAGCGGTTGCGCCATGGTCGGCGTCTCTTCGCTCACTCCTGGTGAGTACATTGCACTTAAGCGTGGGGACCTACTTACCACGGGCGAGCTGAGCGCAGCCACGCAGGAAACTATTCATGTTATCGGTCTGGACGAAGGCCCATGCCGTGAGTCCTCCCAAAATTGTGTCGTTGCCTTAGCCAATGCGCTTGGCATAGATGATGAGCGGCAGCTTTCAGCACTTGCAGAGCTGTGGCTTCAAGTGGCAATGTCGCGCACAGGGTCATCAAGCAATATTCCTCGCTCTGAGACTGACATTAACGCGTGGGTAGAGGTTGCCAGACATGCCTATGCCTACCTATTCTTCACTGAACGATCACCTGGGGAACGCGCCTTCGAAGATCGTCAGATGCAGGTACGGGACTACTATAATTATGCAGTTCAACAAGTTATTTCCGGGCTGTTTCAACAGAATATCGCAGCTGCCGAAAGCAGCGCTAGCCTCTCTGCTTATGACACGCCTACTCTTACTGGTTGGAATATTACCACTGACATAACCGGGCTCCATTTCGCCGACGAGAACGATGTGCCCGAGGAGCTTATCCCAGCATCTTCACTGGTATTTTCTGGTTTGCGCAGCACGTATCGACGTGACGGTTTTGGTGCCGAACTGGTAGCAGTAATAGACGATAGCCTTGCGCTTCATCGTGCTAGGGTCTATAGCGAAATGCCTTTTCCGGCACTTACCGCACTGCTCCATTTTCCCGGCGAAGACCTCGCTCATGTGCTATCCACCGATGCACTTGATGTGATAATACGCAATCCCTATCAAGATGAGAGCATCGAACTACATGGGCAGCAGGTTCCTTTAGCCGCGAATTTCACCGCAGGTTATGGCTTGTGGTTAGCAAAATCTGGATTCTCACGTCAGGCCCTCCGCTCACTACTCGGCCAACGTCAAGGTATCAATCGACCGCATCTCTATATGATGCAGCCCTTCGATCCTGAACGGCGTGTCATACTTATGCTGCATGGTCTTGGCAGCAGCCCTGAAGCCTGGGTTAATGTTGCCAATGAAGTTCTGGGCGATGAAACCTTACGGCAAAATTTTCAAGTGTGGCAAATCTACTATCCCACCAATATGCCACTCGCCCTGAATCATGCGTGGATCCGTCGTACCGTTGCCGAGACCCTGCAGCAGTTCGACCCAACCTCTGAGACACTTGCTTCACAAGGTATCGTTTTGATTGGTCACAGTATGGGAGGCGTTTTGGCACGCCTGATGGTCTCCTCCAGTGGAGACAGTCTGTGGAGACTAGTGGAAAGTCACGACATGTCCCAAGAGCAACTGACGCTCGTCCAGGAACACCTAGACCCCTTACTGCATTTTGAACCGCTACCCGAGGTTCATCGAGCAATCTTCATTGCTGCTCCGCATCGAGGTACGCCAGTGGCGGGCCATCGCCTAGGGAGAGCAGTGGCCCGTCTTGTGCGACTGCCGCTAACCTTACTGGAAGAATTCGATGATGTTATTAAAACGTTGGCCAATATCCAAAAACAGTCAGACGGGAGCCGCCAGCGTTTCCCCAACAGTATCGACAACCTGAGCGAGACAGACCCCTTCATCAGCGCCACGGCAACGCTCCCTATTTCTTCTCGGGTTCAATACCATTCGATCATTGCCCAACGTGACCCCAGCGTGCCTTTAGAGGCTTCCGACGACGGGCTAGTACCCTACGCTAGCGCCCGCTTGGCAGGAGCAGCTTCTGAAAAAGTACTTATTTCCGGTCACAGTGTCCAGGAAACCGCTAAAGCAATTCTGGAAATTAGGCGTATTTTGCATAGTGATCTGACCGAATATATTAATTATAATTAATATATGACTGAACTTTTGCCAGCAATGACCGTATGCTTTGCATAGGGTGGAGATGATGAATGGCATCAAGAAGTAAGCTGGAAAAATTAAGAACGCCGTGACTGATGGACACGGCGCAAAGCAAGCGAAGAAAATTAAAGTGTTGGCATGGTGAAGTGGTTGGTCTCTTCACGAATACCGCTAGGCCAGCGTTGGGTAATGGTTTTCATGCGTGTGTAGAAACGCACGCCATCCGGGCCGTGCATATGCAGCGGGCCAAACAGTGAGCGTTTCCAACCGCCAAAGCTGTGAAACGCCATGGGCACGGGAATGGGAACGTTAACGCCGACCATGCCGACCTGAATCTGCTCGCAGTATTGACGCGCGGCATCCCCATCACGGGTAAAGATCGCCGTGCCGTTGCCGTACTCATGCGCGTTGACCATGCTGACTGCTTCATCGAAGCTGGCAGCGCGGGTAATCGCCAGCACTGGGCCGAAAATCTCTTCAGAGTGAATGCGCATACCGGGCTTGACGTGATCAAACAGCGTGCCGCCAATAAAGAAACTATCACCAGCGCCGTCCACCGCCGTTTTGCGGCCATCCACCACCAGTTCAGCGCCTTCGTCTACGCCGGTTTGAATATAGCCTTTGACCTTTTCCAGGTGTTCACGAGTCACCAGTGGGCCCATATCGTTATCGGGGCCATCGACCAGGCCAGGCCCGACACGCAGGTTGGCGAGTTCAGCTTCAAGCTTCTTGCGCAGCTTCTGGGCGGTCTCCTCGCCCACGGGCACCGCCACCGAAATGGCCATGTAGCGCTCGCTAGCGGAGCCGTAAGCGGCGCCCATCAGTGCACTAACGGCTTGATCAAGATCGGCATCCGGCATGATCACCATGTGATTCTTGGCACCGCCCAGCGCCTGAACACGCTTGCCATGTTTTGATGCCGTGGCGTAGATGTACTCGGCAATCGGGGTAGACCCCACAAAGCTGACGGCTTGAACACGCTCATCGGTCAACAGTAAATCCACCGCTTCTTTATCACCATTGACGACGCCATCCGGCAGGCCCGCCTCTGTCAGCAGCTCTGCTAAGCGCAGCGGCGTAGAGGGATCTTTTCCCGACGGTTTCATGACAAAGGTATTGCCACAGGCCAGCGCAATGGGGAACATCCATATGGGCACCATTGCCGGGAAGTTGAACGGCGAAATACCGGCGCACACGCCGAGCGACTGCATCATGGAGTAGCTATCGACGCCGGTGCCGACGTTCATGGAGTGCTCGCCCTTCTGCAGGTGCGGAATGCCACAGGCAAACTCGACCACTTCAAGGCCACGGGTTACTTCGCCTTTGGCGTCAGAAAACACTTTGCCATGCTCGCGGGAAATAAGCCGCGCCAGCTCGTCGGTGTGCTCCTCCACCAACGCCTTGAATTTAAACAGAATACGCGAGCGCTTAAGCGGAGACATTTTCGACCAAGTGGCAAAGGGCTCAACGGCCACGCGAACGGCTTCCTGGGCCTCCTGCGCAGAAGAGAGCACCACCTACAGGCTCTGCTCGCCAGTGGCGGGATTATAGACAGGCGCGGTGCGGCCGCTTTGGCTTGCAACGGCTTGGCCATTGATAAAATTACCTAAGATACTCATCTCTCAACTCCTATCGGTGTTCGGTTTACGCATCGACGGTTAAACGGGCTTCGGCACAGAAGCGGCGTAAATTGTCATACCCTAAACAGGCGTAGGTAAGTGGGTGCGCAACCGCAGGATCCTGCTCCGCCTCAACCACCATCTAGCCTGAATAACCACTCTCCCGAAGTCCTTCGAATAACGTGGTGTAGTCGATATGGCCATCGCCAGGCACGGTAAACATGCCGTTCAGTACTCCGTCGAGAAAACTGAGATCCCGATTGCGCACGTCCGCCAGTACGTCTTTGCGGATATCTTTGCAGTGCACATGATTGATACGATCTGAGTACTTCTTCTGCAACGCCACCGAGTAGGCGATAGACCGCGTTGCAGAGCCGATCAAACGAGAGATACGCACTCAACGGCAGCCATGCGTACTTCATCTGCCGCCATAGAATCTCAATCAGATTCAGCTCCAGCGAGTAAGCTGATAGATAGACCAGGGGCACACGATGCGACATCCACTCTACTATCTTCCGCCTGAAGGCCTTGGAGCGATGCATGCTGGCATTGTCGAGCACCACGATGGCGAAGGTATCGGGGTCTTTCTTGGCCACAAACTGGACAAACGCTTCGATGACCGTCTCGGTTGTTACCGGGTCCGTGGTGGTGTGGTAGACCAGCTTCCCGGATCGGCTGAGGAACCCTCGTACATTCAGTCTTCGGCTATGGGAGTAGGCGGTCACCTCGCAGGGCTTATCGATGGGGCTCCACGCGTATGGCACTGACGACGATTGTGAAAAGCCTGACTCATCAAAATAATAGAGCTCGTGTTCGCCCCGGCCTTCACCTTGGTGAAGCGCCTTGAGGAGGCCCTGGGTGTTGCGGAAATCCGTTTCGTTACGCCGTGCCTTCAGTGAATGCCGAATGCGCTTGAAGCTATGGCGATTTTTTTCAACGCCCGGCGAAGGGTCACCGTGCTGGCCGTCTTGCCGGCCTCTTCTTGTAGGCGAGCCTGCAAGGATCGAATCTGATGAGGCTGCTCGGCGACCAATTCCTGCAGTCGCTGGTGGTCGTGCTCATCCAGGATCGGCGTGCGACCACTGCGGGGCTTGTCGATGAGCCCGTCGAGCCCCGACGCCTCCCACTGTTTGAGCCATGGAGAT
>TARA_R110001583_G_scaffold36381_1_pt1 | contig 17033 bp, 19 predicted proteins | sample TARA_R110001583 | Tara Oceans TARA_R110001583 (sample SAMEA4398432) | marine metagenome | biome: Polar Biome; feature: [MES] marine water layer (ENVO:01000295) within the mesopelagic zone...; material: water (ENVO:00002006), including particulate matter (ENVO:01000060) such as...... | reverse complement strand
TTTGTTATATGTTTCATCGTCAAGGCATAGATAATAAAGAGTAAATTCTTGGTCGCATTGTTCCAGCAGTGAATCATACATGGCTAGACCATATCTAAAGTAATTTTTATCTGAAAGGCTACATATGTTAATCACTGGTTTCCTCCTTTGCATATATCGCATCGCCCCACCCCGGTGTTGACCACTCAACATAAAATCGTTTAAAGCCAAATTTTGAAACATAAGCATCTATATCTTCAATAAGGGCGCAGTCTTTGTACACTTCAGTGCGATTTACTTCCGCTATTATTAATTCTATTTGATTTAAATAATCTCCCACGCCTTTTAGCACTTCTAGCTCATAACCCTGAACGTCTATATTTAACAAGTTGTGATTAGATATGTCTAAGCCTTCTTCTTTAACAAATTCGTCAAACCTTTTTACGCTTATGGTTTGCTTGTCGGGGAAGAAGGTCACTTCTGGATGAAGCTTTAAATGATCTTTGGGTTCTAGTATTGAGCTTGATGCTCCAGCACCATGTCTCCAGCCGCCCTTTCTATCCGATATAAACATCTCTGCTTCTTGCTCTTCTGAGCCCAGAGCAACATTAAATGGCTTTTCTGTTGGCCAGCATTTAAACTTTACCATATCGTAAAGCTTCTTTTGTGGCTCAAACAAGATTGTGTTATCTAGACCTAGAGATCTGTAGTCAGACAATTCTTCACCCAAAAATGCGCCGACATGAATTACTCCAGTCATTTTAACACCAGTCGCTCTTTGTACTTGTTGTAGATTAAATATCATGTTAATCCTTTCAATATGTCTATTTCTGTATGTGGACATCTAATATCACTAAAATCTAAAGATTCTAGCTCTATCCTTTGTCCAGATAAGTACTTACTCAAGAGAAGCTGCGGCGTATAGTCGTGATGCTCTCCGCTTCTATTTTCTTCGTGTGTGTCTTGGACACGATTGTTTGGTGTGTTGACAACAACGCTGTGTGTCGGAGAGCACATAAAATTCTTCCCACACGCCCAAAATCTTTGCATCGCCTCTTCAAGTACATTGGGAGTATTTTCCCATTTATACATTGGTTGTAAATAACAAAGCTCATTTATCATTTTTGCAATGTTGTCACGCTGAAAAACGTGGCCATCCACAGAAAGGTCATAAGACCAGTAATCAGCATAGTAATGAATGGTTTTGTTCCAAAACATCATAGTTGTCGCTTGGTCTGGATAATAGCCGTTACATGTGTCTTTGTGCTTGTTGCCCTCCGTCCATCTTTCAGCTATATTCAGTCCCATACGTAAAGATAGGCAGCTTAACACTTTCTGATCTAAAAAACCAAAATTGTCTTGATAGAATGGCCTATAGAAAATATCATCATCTGTAAAAAAACAAATGTAATCATTCTTAGCACCAAGAATAGCATGAAGCACGTCTTTAAGTAGGGAATCACTTTGGGGCCAAAATTCTACACTGGCATGTTCTTTTTCAAGTGTTTTATGGGCTGTTGCAAATTCGGGAGAGTTCTTACAAATGACAATGTTTTGCGTCGAGTTTTTAAAATTTTTATTTATACTCTTTAAGCACAGATCTAGCTGTAGCGGCCTGTCCTTACTGAATATGATCGAAGTAATCATTAAACTTATGCCTTTCCTTGTTGTTGCGATACCAGCTTATTGTTTTTTTAAGACCTTCGCATAGGTCCGTCTTAGCTTTGAATCCAAAAGCTTTTTCCGCCTTGGTGGTATCTAGGCATCTCCTTGGTTGGCCATCTGGAAAATTAGAATTAAAATTAATCTCGCCATCATATCCCATGATTTTAGCTATGATAGATATTAGTTCTTTAATTTTTACTTCTTGACCAGTTCCAATGTTTATAGGATCTGCACCTATGTTGGCATCTAATGAGTGAACAATGGCACTGGCGCAATCTTCAACATATAAAAATTCTCTACTAGCTTCTCCGGTGCCCCATAGCTCAATTTCTTTTTTGCCGACGTGCATAGCCCTGTCTATTTTTAAGATTAAAGCAGGGATAACATGGCTAATAGCGGGGTCGAAATTGTCATTAGGCCCATACATATTTACTGGTATGAGATTAACAGCGTTAAAATCGTATTGTTTTTCATAAGCTATAAGAAGCTCCATAAGAGCCTTCTTGGCGATACCATAAGGCGCATTGGTTTCTTCTGGGTAGCCATTCCATAAGTCTTCCTCTTTGAATGGAACTGGTGTAAATTTTGGATATGCGCAAACAGTTCCGACCATTACAAATTTTTTAAGCTTTTCATATTTTCTGCAAGATTCAATAAGATTCATTCCCATTGCCAAGTTTTCATACATGAAAAGGCCCGGATTTTCTTTATTTGCGCCTATGCCTCCAACCCTAGCCGCCAAATGAACGACAATATCTGGTTTGAATTCCTTTAGCGCGTACTCAACATATCTTTGATTTGTTAAATCCCATTGGGCTTTTCCGCCCAAGGGAACAACTTCGTATTTATAAAAATCGTTTAGCTTGTCGCATACAGATTTGCCTAAAAATCCATTGGCGCCAGTTACTAATACTTTTTCTTTACGCATCTGCAAGTGCCTCTTTGGCTGATTTTAATATTGAACTAGACAAATCTTTATATCCAAACTCTTCCAGTATCTTTGCGATCCTGTGAAAGCCCGTGTGGTTGTCTTTAACAAGCCCTTTGCCGATACTGCTAATCTTTTCTCGTTCGTCTTTATTTTTTAAATAATAATCAACTTTTTCTTGGAAGTCTTGTGGGTTATCTGCTATTACTAATCCATCGCCAAACATTTTGTATGACTCTACATTATCACTGATGCAAAATCCTCCAGCATATAATATTTTGAATATTCTTTCATTGATATCTATCCCAAATTCTTGAGCGTGTGGCTCACTAAGATTTGGGCATATTTTAGCGGAAACAAATAAATTTTTCACATCTTCATCTGCTATCAGTCCGCAATATTGGTTTGCGGGCCATGGCTGATTGCCAAAAATTTTGCAGGAATATTTTCCTATTGGATCTAGCAGCGGGAAAAAATACTTATCTATGACTTGCCCCTTGTATGGCCAGTAACCGCCTACAAATCCTATGTCGCAAGCTAGTTTTTCATCAAAAATTGCTTGAGAATAAGCTGTGGTATCTGCGCACATCATTAAAGATATAGGCTTGATGCCAATCGATTCAAAATGATTATGGGTTTCTTTGATTGCTTTTTCGTCATAGTGTATGTGCACGAAGTCTGGTTTGCCAGTTTCGTCTTTAAGTTTTTTTAACATCTCTTTTTCTTTATTAGAGCAGAAGAGTATGTTGAATTTATTTTTGTCTACTAGCTTTTCCCAGTCGCCCCAATCTCCCGCCCTCAGTCCGACCTTTAAGTGTGGCCTTTCATAGATGCATTTTATAGTGGCGTCATCAAGATTGTAAGCTTGACCCAGAAATATATCTGGCTCAACAGTATCAAAAGCGTCAAAAGCTGTTGTGGTTTTGCAATCCCACACATGTGTTTCGATGTTGCACGCACTAAATGCGTTAGCCCAAGCCATTCTTTGAAAAAAATGAGCATGGCCACCATCACTAGATATCATCACTTTCATCAGCTTAAATCCTTTATTCTGTCGATTTCTAATATAGACATATTTTCTGGCTCATAACATCTAAACACAGCGCCCATTGCAATCATTTTATTCAATATCTCAAATGATAACATTTTTTTCTGGATTGTGTCAAATTTATTAAATATGTTTTTTAGTATTTTAATTTCTCGCCCAGTAATATACGCTATTTGGCACCATTTTGTATTGAGACCATAGGAAAATATTGTAGCATTTCCGTCAGCGACCGTTAGTCCAACTTCTTTGTTATCCATCATGTTTTTACTATCTATTATAACAAATGACTTACTATAGTCAATATTTTCTAGGGTTTGTTGATTAAAATATAAATCGCCATGCATAAAAAGAAAATTATTCTTCATGCTGTTGTTAAATGCTAGCCTCATACTTTCTGACGTATTTGTGCTATCGTGCATTTGGTTCTCTACTATTCTAACGCTTCCTCTCATTTTTTTTGCTATCTTGTCTGCTCTATATCCAACAACAGTGATAATTTCAGGAGAATCAAAGCATTGCGATATGGCGCATATTTGATGCTCCAATAGTGTTTTATTGCCTATTTTTATAAGACTTCTAGGTTCGTAGGATTTTATCCTAGAGCCGACTCCAGCCGACAGTATGGCAATCGTTGTATCTGCCAGATTGTTCAGGGATTTTTTTTGTTTTGATGTGATTTTGGTGGTAAATCTTCCCACTATCTACCCCCTAAAATTTGTGCGTGTTTTTGAAAAATTTCTTGCGTCATTTTTGATGACTGATTATTGCCATGCACATTTGCAATAGCTAGACACTCTGGAACATGCACCATAATACATAGCTTAGAAAGCCTAAGCCAAAGATCGTAATCTTCTGTGCAGCCTATGAACTCCTGACTACCCGGACCATGGAGTCGGCTATCAAATATCTCTCTATTTGGCAATAGGGATTGCTGTATGAAAAGTTTTTTTATTAAAGAGTTGCTGTGAACCATGCATCTTTTGTAGAGTGTATTTCTATCGTAAGATTCTTTAAGTTCTTCTTTTGTGAATTCGGATCTAACGTTTTTATAGTCTGCGTAAGCAACGCCAATTTCTGGATATTCTTTTAGCTTGCTTACTAGCTTTTCTACTTTTTGTGGATAATATTCGTCATCTGAATCCAATATGCCAAACATGTCAGCCCATTCCATAGCCTGCCATATGGCGACATTTCTTGCTGTGCTGGCTCCAGAATTTTTAATACGATAAGCAAAAATATTTTTCGACTGTCTGTATTCTATTTCGCCTGTGTAATATGTTTCTTCCATGTTTATTTTTGCCTGCGGCTCTGTGATGTCTGATATTTTTTTCCACGATCCATCACTAGAGCCATCATCTACTACGTAGACTCTTAGCTCGCCATCATAAGTCTGGTTTAATGCGCTATTTATAGCTTTTATAACATAATCTTCATAGTTGTAATTAGCTATGATTATAGCAACTTTAGGATTCATTGAATTCACTCCATGTAATAAATGTTTCTTCTCCGCTGTTTTCTGCCGCCGATTCCACCTTTTCTAGAAAAGATCTACTGTCAATCATTTCATCTTGATACAGTTTGGTTCTGTTGCCGTTTACAAATTTAAATAGGGCGGACTGAAAGATCATACCATTCATATCTTGGTATGGCTGTACAACAACTAATTTTTTCATGTCTATATTAATGCGTTTGTGAATCTTCCAGATAAGATCTCGATCAACGCTTGCGCCAGACGAAGTGACACATATCCAGCCATTCTTTGCGTGTATAAAAGCTGGATCTAGCTTGTGCCATTCTGATTTTGGATCATACTCCAATTGGACCACATGGTATTCTGTCTCTTCAAACTCAAAAGAGCTGGCCAAAATACTATAAATTTCTTCGTTGTATTCTACTTTATCGTTGACAACAACTATATATCTCGGCGTTCCGTATGTTTGACTCTTTATGTCTTCTAGGGTGTATTTAAATTTTTCTACTGCGTTTTCTTTATCTGTTTCAAGTAGCACAAAAAATCCCACTCGCGGACAAATTTCACTCATCACGCTTTCCGATTTGTTTTCTTTTTCTTTTTCTGATAGGCCGTCCTCCCATTCTTGAGGTCTATATGTATTACAGAATCTGGACAACACAAAAAATCCATCATCGTCTTTGTCCTCAACGCCCAGCTTCAAACTCCTATCTAACTCACATGATTTCTGAGTAAACTCTCCAAATTGCGCGAAAACACAGCCCTTGCAATGTGTCTGTGGAATCATGACGATCTCCTTGTTTTTATTACTATCTCTGAAGTGCCTATATTAAAATGCTTATTTAATATTTCTATGTTTTTAGGCAATAATTGTTCTACAAGATCCATAGAATATGCGCTTTTTATTGATCCATTTTTAAACAATATATTATTTAGGATGTTTAAATCTATCTCATCTTTGTATATTCTTTGGGATAAAATTACTATATCTGTAGCATAAATTATTAGCTCACCGCCTATTCTCATTTTTGAAGCCATTAAATTAATTGCTGCTGCCATTTGTTGTATTGGCAGCGTAGACAAAAAGTGCCCACAGACAATTGATGTGGCCTCACTACTCATAACCAATCCGTCCAATGCCGCAAGGCTGGACACCCATTTATGGGATTTATTTTGGTCGGTCGGCGGGTTAGCGGAAAGATAGATTTTCATTAGTGTTCCTTATAATTTTTTATCGTGGAATAAAATAACTTATTCCATTTAGACGTATGAATTTCTAAATTATATTTTTCTTTGATTGTTTTTTGCGCATTTTGTCCAAGCTTTTTGGCCAGATCTTCGTCTTCCATAAGCATTGTGGCGTATTTTCTAAGTTCTTTTGGATCATTAGACATGAATCCGTTTACGCCATGTTCAATTATTTCTGGTATCATGCATGTTTCTGTAGAAACAATTGCGCATCCACAGGCCATGGCTTCCATTAACACTGTTGGGACCGGAGAATGGATAGAGGTATTTATAAAAATTCTAGAGCTATGGTATATTTCTCTTAAGTGCTCTATTGATTTAGCTGGTTCTGAAAAACCGGGACTTTTTCCAACAACTTTAATTGGCAATTGGTTTTGTGTATTAAAACCAACAACATCTTGCCATAATTTAAATCCACAACACCAATCTCTGTTTGGCCAGTCGTTAACGACTGAAAGGCACGCATTATCTCTTTTTTCGCAATGCGCCGACATCCAGAAATCACAATCCATTCCGTGCTCTATGAATGTGGCATTTGACTCATTACATCCCCATGCCAATCTGTTAAAATCAGATATGAAAACTCTTTGGTCTATATCTTGATTGTGTATACGATATGTTTCAAGCTGTTCTTTAATCGACATATTAGGGCGCGTCGGCTCCGCTGGGTTAATATACGGCAGGACATGCATGAGTGATATTATTGGCACATTTAGTTCGTTTCTTAGTTTTTTTGATATGATTATTCTATCGCAAAGCGTGTGGGATAAAATTAAGTCAATATCAACTTCTGGCATGTTATTTATTGGATAGTAATTTGAAGGAATTTCTCCATATGTCGTATCCCAAGTTTTGCCAATTTCTCCAGCAAGATTAGATTGTGGCAAAGAAAAAAAATTATGACCGGTTTGACATAGTTTTTGTTCGTATCTTTCATGGGTGCAGAAAGTAAGTATATTAAGCTTGTCATCTGGAGATATGTGTCCTCTCCGCATTATGGATCTTATGGCTTGTGGCGTTGCTTTAGCTATCATTTAATAGTCCTTTTAAATATTCACCCATTGCCTTGTGATCGTATTTTAAGGCTTTTTGTTGTGCAGATTTCTTGATGTCTAGTTCTTCTTTTGAATTCCATTTTGAGTATGCTGTTCTCATGGCTGAGCATAATTCTTTTACATCTATCTCTCTCCAGTCACTTCTCGCTGTGTCTAAATCAGCAATAGTGGACATTGCGCCAAAACAAGGAACTGAAAACGAATTCACAGACTGGCCGACACAGAAATCGTCCATTCCAGTATATTTAGTGCTTATCACTGGAATACCTACGGCCATAGCCTCAAGAGCTGGTATGCAAAAAGCCTCACCCCTGCTTGGCATTACAAAACAGTGGCACTGGGACAAGAGAGAAATATAATCTTTTTTCTCCATCATTCCCACAACTGAAATTTCGTGTTTATATCTTTTTCTTATTTTTAGTTGTAGTTTTGTATTTTGGATATGCTGTTTTACATCCTCTATACTTATTCGAGATGTTTTTATAACTAGGTTTACGGGTTCTTCGTATTCAAATTCCATATGGAACGCTTTGACTAGGGCTTCTATGTTTTTTCTTTCAATAAATTCACCAACAAAAATAAAATTAAAAGTTGGTAACAAATCTGCAATCTGTGCTCTTTTTTCAGGATTATTATAAGGAGACATATCTAGAGAATGTGGTGCGACTTTAACTGGTTTTGCTACTCCGCTATTTTGGCATGATTTTTTCGCAGCCAGACTGGGAACCCATATCTCATCCATGAGATTGCAAAAATTTTGCCATCCAGTTTGTTTGAAATTACTGCTCTCGACAGCCAGATAGCCTATATTTTTTTTGTATCTGCCGTCGTATGAATAAAGATGTGGTAGCGTGTGTTGAATACATATATCGCAACCTTCGGTAGAATTTTTTTCGAGTTGTTTTACTCTGTCTGCACAATCTCGCTGCTGTTGTTCAAAGGTTATTGCTCTTGGCGCCACATCAACTCCAGCAGAGTCTAACGCCAAAATATTATTCAGACAAGCGTTGGCCCATCCTGTGCCGTCTTTATAGTTGCCTATGTAAAGTACTTTTTTGCTCATGTGCTCATTTCCTTTATTATTTGAGCCCTGCCAATCTCCCAATCGTTTAATTGTTTTCTAAAGTTGGCCATTTCTCTACACGCATCTTCAAATGAAAATGGGATATTTGAGTTTAGTGTTTTAACATGAGATTCGTTAAAATAAAAATCTTTGCTTACATTTTCACATCTATATCCAAAGGTGCAGTCTTTTAAGACCTTTTTCCATAGATAAGAACCGAGCCATTCGGGCTTATGTAAAACATCAGTAAAAATAAAATTTACTTTATCAGCTATAGATTCTATGTGCTGTGGAATATTATCGGCTGGCTGAAAAACTCTAGGTGGAGACAGCCAAGTTTCTGAATGGTCTCTCATTGGTATATTTTTTATATATGACAGCCAAGCATTAGCGGCTTTATCCCAAGTATAATGCTTTCTAGCGTTTTTGCAAACTTCCATACCAATAGATCTTAAGTTTTCTTTGTTCTCATATAGCTTCATAAGTTCCTGTACAAATTTTTCATTGTCTGGAATTGCTCTTTTGCAGCCCGTTTCACATTCTAGTGAGTAGTCGAGTGGCTCTATGCCGATTGCGCCGATGTTATCAACCACAGACTCCATTGCCGAATAATATGTTGATATGACTGGTAGGCCACAGTACGCCGCTTCTAGCTGAGGCATTCCAAATCCTTCACTGTTGGCGTATTGAACATATACATCAAATACATTATATATTGATGATAGTTCTTCTGTGTTTACGCTGTTGCTTATTCCAGCAAGCTGATTTGTTAAACCGCCACACCCAACACATCCATTTATAGAATCTTTGAAAAAATCACAAGATATTTTTCCACAATTTTTACACTTATACGTAAACAATACCCGACTGGCTAATCCGTACTCATCTAAAAGCCTTGGTATGTCCCAACCAACATCAGGATAATATGTATGACAGTATAGGTATACATTGTTTTCATCTATTTTATCTAAAAACATTCTGAATGATTTAAATAAATCAGGATAAAGTTTTCTCTTTTGATTTCTCATGACCGTGCCGATAATTACTGAGTCAGAAGAGACACCCATTGCGTTTTTATGTTTATCTTTATCTGGCGTGGGGGTAAAAGCTTCATTAGCGGCGGGGGATGCTATATCTATAAAATTAATATCATCGCATTGTTTTAACATCGTATCTCTTCCAAACTCTGAATACGCAAATACACTATCTGCGGATGCGTATGTGCTTATCCACTGAAGATCTTGGGGCTCGGCATCCACCGTTGGCATTATGGCCCAATGAAAAAAGTCACGAAATGGCGACCTTTGTTCAAACTCGATCATCCACCAATCTCGAATATCTATAACAATATCCGGTTGAAAATCTAGAAGGGTGTGATTGAATTCTTGCTCTCCAAATTGCGCACTTACACTTGCGCTATAAGAATCCATAACTGCGTCTCCCGGTACTGGTTTATTCGCATAAACTTTCCAAGGAGTTGTCTGTATGTTTGCATTATTTCTATCCACATAGCAGGCCAGCTCAGCAACCTCTAGCCCATCGACTCGATTTAATCTACTTAAGACTTCTCTGGTATAGACAGAATATCCAGTGGCAAGCCAAGAAGCCTCCGAGCAAAAAAGTACTTTTTTATTTCTTTTCATGTTGTTCGCTCGTTCGATAATATTTTAAAATTGGTTACACGAAAAACAACACCATTTGAGACATCGTTATTGTAATTTCTGGCTATTGCCTCAACAGCGAGAAGATTGTTTCTGGAGGCGTATTTATGAATTGTTTTTGCTGCGCTGTCCCAAACTTCAAAATCCAATATGTCTGTTCTTCTTTTTTTATTGCCGCTTTTATCTTTTCTATACTCTTCGACCTCCAAAGAAAAGTTGACTAGATCGGCAGAATGATAACTGATTAGCTCTGGGTCAGATATTAATTTACCCAAGAAGTGGCATTTATTCATTTAAATCCTTTCAAATTTGTGAAACTTTGTTCACTATCACCGAGGTGTTTTCTTTTTTCGATATTTCGCCATCAATCAAAACCGTGTTTCTCTCAATCAATAAGTCTTTATACTTTTCATAAGCCTCTGGGAAAATCGTTACAGAATCTAAAGATCCGGTTCCATCTTCTATAGATAAAAAAGCCATTAGCTGGCCCGGATTCTTACCTCTTTTGGTTTTATATGGTCTGACAGTGTTAACTTGCACAGCAAGCTTTACTTTACCTGTTATAGTGCCTTTTGCTATGTCCTTGCACAGAGAACTTGAAAAATTTATATCAAAACCATCGGTTTTATTGCATGTCAGAGCACAGCTAAGATATTTTTCTTCGTTCTGAGCGATGAGTGGGATGTTATCTTTTAGATCGTGTGGTGGATGGTCTAGTATTTTTTTAATATCTAAAACAGTTGTAAGTCTACGGCTATTAATCTTAACATTATTTATCATATCTCCTATGTGATCAGAGAGTGTGGCATCCTTGTTGTATTCGCCTATGTTCACGATGTATTCTTGTTCCCTAGCCGTTAAGTCTTTCCAGCTATCAAACTCATAAAGCATTTCTTCTCTGTCTCTTGTGTTATTTTCCCCAGTAAAAGCGCCAACAGATATAAGTGCTATAACCGCACGCTTATTAAGTCTGCCTTTGTGTATAACTTTTGTCAATACATCCATCCAATTGTAAACAGAAATATCAGCCTGAGAAGAAATTTCTTCTATTTTTTCACATTCTTTACGGCCAACATTCTTGATATAGTTGATCCCGAAATAAATATTATCACCCTTATGAGTAAAATTTGTATATAGGTGTTTTAGACGTGGTGGATACACCTCGATATCTGAAAACTTAGCATCGACGATTAGCTCTTTCATTTCTTTTTGGGAATCTGGTTTCCGGTCGGAATGATTTAGATAAGACACATAGAAAGGAACTGTCTTGTAATATTTGCAATATGCGCTCCAGTAGGCATTTATCGCATATGAGACAGCGTGTGATTTATTAAATGCGTACCGATTAGATTTTTCAATCCATGAGAAAATCTCTTCCGCAACTTCAGTAGTTACTAATCCTACCTCTTTGGCCCCAGAAAGAAATTTTGTTTTAACTTCTTCCATGAGTCCAGCCTTCTTTTTACCAATTGCCTTCCTGAGAGCGTCCGCTTCTTTTAAATCAAAGTCGGCCAGTTTCTGTGCTATCTTCATAGACTGTTCTTGGTACACAAGAACACCATATGTTTCAGACAAAATATCTTCAAGTGATTCGTCGGGATATGTTACGGGATCTTTGTTTGATTTTCTGTCACAGTAATGCTGTGTCATTGATTTGCCATCGGTTACAGCCTTCAAGCATCCGGGCCTAATTAGAGATATCAACGCGGCAAGCTCTGACATCTGTTTGGGTCTTACCTTTTTAGCCCAAGATCTACCAAGCTGAGACTCAAGTTGAAAGACGCCTTTGGTGCGTCCTTCGCAAATCAAGTCCCACACGTTGTCATCTTCAAAATTATTAATATCAAACATTATCTTTACTCAAATATTCTATTGCTCTTTTAAGCGATTCAATATCGTCTTCAAAACCGCCAAGACTTCTATTACATTTATTGCAAAGCCATCCCCTGAACTCATCCGTGTCGTGGTCATGGTCAACGCAGAAACTTCCAGTCTTGCCTCCATAGTATTTTACTTCTTCTTCTGTTTTTAAGCAGATGGGACAAACATGATCTTCCGGTGCTGGGCCATGTTCTTTTCTTAATGCCGCCCTAACTCTTTCTAAATGCTCATTGCATTTTTTACATTCTGTTCTCGTGTATCTTTCAGATCCCCTTTTTCTAAAATATTGAAAAGTGTCTGGAAATTCTTGGTGGCACTTTATACAAAGTTTATAAGGTATTTTTTCTTGGTCTTTATATTTTGGGGGAATGTCTTTTTTTTTATGTTCGTGTGCTGGGGAAAATTTTTCTTCTTTTTTTTCTTCAAAATCAAAACTAAACAAATCAAGCTGAAACATAATATCTCCTAAACATATAAATCACCCTTGGCAAAAGCCTTTTCGAACTTAACCTTTTTTAGCAGGCTTCTTTGTAATTTCAAGAACTTAATCATTAAATTTGCTGTATCTTTAACATCTTGTAGGGCGTCGTGGGCATTATCTTTACTGTCTTGGCCCATTCCAAAATAGTCGCGCATATAATCCATACTGTAGCCTTTGACATCTTGATTATTTTCAAACCAACAGTAAATATGCTGCATAACGTCAATAGTAAAGATAGGATTAAATATCTTCTGACGGTCTTTCTTCTCGTCTATTGGTCCGTATTGCTGACACATACGCTCAACGATTGGCATATCGTAACCATTAATATTATAGCCAGCAGCAATTGGAGCATAGTAGCTGGTTTTTTTGAAATTGTATCTATCACAAAACTTGGCAAATTTTTTCCACACCGTTTTTGGGAGTGGGGCTTTTGCCAATTCTTTTCTATTCTTTCGGGTGATCTCTAGAGCTTTATCTTCAAGCGGAGCAACACCAGCCTTAATGGCTTTGTCGTCGTCTATGATTGGTCTTATTTCGCTATCAAATGTTCCTCCGGGTTGAATCTCCAGTTTTCTTGCGTGAATCGCCACAGCGGCTATCTGGGTGGGTTGACAAGTGTGTGGATTTGCGCCACCCGTTTCAAAGTCGAATACAATAATGTCTCTATAATTCATATCTAGCCTTTATGTTTTAGCTCAAGAAATTTATTAACAGCGTCCTCTATGTTGTAATATATATCATAACATCTATGCTTATCTGACCAGACCTGATATCTTGATGAGTATCGGGTCATGCCTCTTGTGAAATCATTTAGATTGCATACCGAGACACCATTGGATTCAATAGCGCATCCAGCAAATATGACAGATTTATAGTCTTCTTTGTGGGCGGTTGTATTATTCTTCATTTGTGATATCCATTATTTTACTAAGTAAATCAATTCCAAGTATGTCAAATTTGACATGCCCCTGACTTTCAAGATCGTTCATCTCAAAAGCCGCTATCATTTGTTTATTTTTATCTAAGGTCATAGGGCAAATATCTTTAAGTGGTTCTTTAGCGATAATAACACCAGCGGCGTGCTTGCCTTGCGACTTATTAGTTCCTTCTATTTTTATAGCCTGATCAAAAAGTATAGACAGTGGACCTTCTAGATTTTCGTCTTCATCCATAGTACACCATTCTCGCAATGAGTTTGCCTCATTGATTAGTGACCACTTAATTATTGACCTATGCTCCATGAGTTCTAGTTGATCAGATATGTCTGCTTCGTTTGGTATGCTCTTAGTTATCTCATTCATTTCCGCAAATGACACAGCATCATTAATTCTAAGCACTTCTTTTAGTGCGGCTCTACCCTGAAGCTTTCCAAATGTAACCATCTGGGAGACATTTTCTGATTTGTATTTTTCTCTAATATAATCTATTACTTCATCTCTGTGCTCGGCTGGCACATCAACATCGATGTCTGGGAGAGATACATAATCTTCGGAGTTTCTTCCTTCGTTGTAGAATCTTTCAAATAGCAAATCATATTCAATTGGATCTACTTCAGTAATTCCGATAAGATAGGAGACTAAACATCCAGCAGCAGATCCCCTACCGGGGCCAGCAAGCCAACCACGCCTTTTGACTTCGTTAACAATATCTTGCACAATTAAAAAATAGCCAGAAAGCTCAGCCTTAAATATGACATCAAGTTCTTTCTTGATCCTTTGCAGGTATTCATTTTTCTTTGCGTCGTCTTTGATTTTGTCGCACGACATAAGCCTGTTTCGCCATCCTTTTCTACAAAGCTCTTTAAGGTATTCGTCCTCGTCAAAGCCCTCTGGGCATTTAAACTCTGGCAGCATGGGCTTAGAAGTTACTTCGTAATCTTCACACATATCATATATTTTCTTAAGAGTTTTCATTTCCTTATCTGAATCTTTAATCTCTTCTGGCTTTGGCAAATAAAAATCGTCAGACTCAAAAAATTCTTGATTATCTATGGACTCACCTTTATTTAATATGGATCTAACTTTTGGTAAGGTGGTCTTCATTCCTGAGCAAAGAAGCACCCTGTGGGGCTCGGCCTCATCTTGTGTCACATAATAAACACTATGCTTCGTATAGTCGTAACAAAAATAATTTGAGCCAAACAATGAAGCGTATCCGTTTTCTTTTTTTGGCGTTATGCATAGGAGATTTCCTTTTTTCGATAGCTCCTTAAACATCTCCAATCCTTCTTGAGACACTATTTTTATGAGATCTAGCCAGCCTTCCTTGTTCTTGGCTATAAGTATGTATGAGCCAAAATCGCACCCAAGTAACGGTTTTATGTTGTGCTCCCTACAAGCTTGGTGAAAGTTGACCGCGCCAGAAACATTTTGCAAATCTGAAATAACACAAGCCGAATATCCATACTCTTTGCATTTTTTAGCTAATTTTTCACTCTTAGAAAATCCCTTAAGCAAGCTAAAATGAGTCTTGCAACTTATTGGCATCCACTTATTCATTTTTATCTCCGACTAAATTTCTTCTCGCTTTTTCAACTTCGTATTTGTCTTGATTTCCATTTTTTAATTTAGAATCAAGCTTTGCTTTAAGATGGCTCGCTAGTCTTATTGGATTCAAGACTTCATTACAGTAGTGGCCAACACCGTAAAAAACGTCTCTAGCTTCTGGAGCTTGCAAAAAGTTTAATATTTGAGAAAGATTATTATCCAACTCGCTCCATCTTACCGTAAAGTGTGGTGATTTTTCGTAGTGCCAAACTCTTGGAAGTTTTTCGCAAACGGGTATTGATCCCATCATCACAGATTCAAAAAATCTAAACGTTTCAAGACTATTGGCGCCTTGTGGACAGAGTGACAGCTTTGAGTTTCCAAGAATTTTTAAATATTCTTCAGGCTCTAAGCCTTTTGAAAAACCATCCGTAAATTTAACATAATACTTGAATTTGCTGTCCGCTTCTTCTATTAGTTTATCTATATTTCTTTTAAAGTAATCTCTTGTCCCGGTGTGTGGTATTTGTCCAATAAAACAAAAATCATATTCTCTTTCTGGGATGGGTTTTATTTCTTGGTTCCCAGTATCCACAAACGGCCCAAGGGGCATTGGGTATACTATTGGATTAAATATGGGATATCCCCACTCGTCAAGCATGAAATAGTGCTGGAATATAGCAAACACATCATCTCTATAGAATTCATTTGGGATGTTGTGCGTTTCTCTAGATGTTGCGAATACAACATTCAACTTATCATCATTATAATGAGGAAGCTCGGTTGGTCGGTCGTATTTGACCACAACTCTAAATCTGCTATCCAGAATTTTAGCTAGATTTTCTGCCGTCTCTAAAGTAAAACGATTGCCTAAATGAAACTCTTTTGCTAAATCTATTAGTTCTGCGGGCATTGCGGCTCCATAGAATTCAATTTTGAAATTTCCATATTATAACAGTTGGCCTTTACTTTAAAATGATTATCACCATCTGTCTGTCCTTTCTTTAAGAATTTTGCATCTTTAAAATATTTTTCTTTATCATAAAGGCCCAATATCCAAGCCCTTGTCCACTTACCATTTAGGTTTTCTATTCTAACAAAAATATAGTGATCACATTTTTGCTTAGTGTTAAAAGCGGCGACGGAACATTCGTAGTAAGGCTTTGGTTTGCTAGTACATCTTTTGGTTTTGACATCGTACTTTACGCCATCTTTTATAATGTCGTAATCGTAAGTGTTTTTAATGTCACCTTTAATTAAATTATTAGCAATTTCTTCTCCCAAAAACCCAGCGATATTTCCGTCGCCTTTTGTTATTGAATTATTTATTTCGCCCATTTGTCGGGCCTTGCGCCAAGCGCGTTCTTTCATTTTTTGAGTTATTTCGATTTCAATCATTATCCCGGTGCCTCATAATAGCCAATACTGTGTCCATCTCTTGTACATCTTTGTACCGTGTCTTCTTCTCCAAAAGCCTTCAAGTGCTCTTCTACGTGCTCACACATCGATATGTTGGTTCCGGGCCATTTGTTCTTATAGAAATGGCACAGCTTGGTACATTTAAAATGTTTTCTAGTTCTAGATATGGGTTGTGGAAAATCGTTTCTTTGTATCTGCTTGAATCTCTTCTCTAGCATTTCCAAGAATTTTTTCTCGTCAGATTTGTCAAAGCACATACTAAATGGGCCACCATCCCTGATATAGTATATCGACATGATCGCTTGTTTATATTCAGGAAATAGTTTAGATATGGCATAATTGTATAATAGCAATTGTGGGTCTTCAAGTAATTTCTCATAAGTTTTTTCTTCGCCAGTCGCCCAGTTCAGCCTTCTACCTGTCTTCCAGTCTATTACTTCAATCACTCCCTCGTCTACTTCCGTGACCAAATCTATTGTTCCCTTGATTGCGAGTTGTCCCTCTACAGTTTTTCCATCTGGCATTTTGTATTCATATTTGGCCCAGTCTTCCTCGATTAGTATATCGAACTGTGGCTCTGAGGCGACAACATTTCTCTTCCTTGGATCGAATTGTCCATCATTATAGCTTAGGGCGTCATCAACT
>TARA_R110001583_G_scaffold27803_1_pt1 | contig 17056 bp, 21 predicted proteins | sample TARA_R110001583 | Tara Oceans TARA_R110001583 (sample SAMEA4398432) | marine metagenome | biome: Polar Biome; feature: [MES] marine water layer (ENVO:01000295) within the mesopelagic zone...; material: water (ENVO:00002006), including particulate matter (ENVO:01000060) such as...... | reverse complement strand
TTTTATAGGGGGGTTAGACCCTAACAGACAACCAGATATTTGGATACAGGTTACAGTACCAAATGAATTCCAACCAGTAGGAAGATATAACATAGGAGTAACAGCAGGTATAGAAACTAATATTTTCCCCGCTGAATTTTTAGAGGGGATGAATAGAATGAATTTAAATCTAGTTTCTTCTAGATTTGGTGTAGAGGTTGCTCAAGCAAGTAGCTTTGAAAAAAGAGACAATAAAACGAATGAAGTTCAAGGTACTGTTAAATTAGAAAAACCATTAAACGTTTTATTTGAAGGTTTAAATTTAGATGTGTATAATAAAAAACCACAAAATTCAGAATTACTTAAAGATATACATGAAGATTTTTGTTTCTTATTTACAGGACATTGGTTACCAGGTAAATTTGGTGAAGATAGAAAAGATGTAGCTACATTAATAACAACATTTTTAGAAACATTTAAAGGACCAGGAAAGAAAAAACCAGCTTTAATTCTAAAAACAAATCACCTAAATTATTCTTTAATGGATAAATCAGAGATATTAAAGAAAATCCACATTTTAAAAGACAGCTTTTCTGGTAATTTACCTAACATTTATCTTATACATGGTGAAATGACAGATAAAGAAATGAACCAATTAAATAATGATAATAAAGTAAAAGCTTTTATATCATTTACAAAAGGTGAAGGATTTGGTAGGCCTTTATTAGAACAAGCAATAACGGGTAAACCAGTAATTACAACAAACTGGAGTGGACAAGTTGATTTTCTTAAAAAAGAATACAACTGTTTAATTGGAGGGGAGCTTAAAAATGTTCATAAATCAGCAGCAAATCAATTTTTGCTTAAGGACTCAAAATGGTTTTCTATAGATAAAGCAATAGCAGGTAGAGCTATGAAAGATGTTGTTAAAAAATATAAACATTATTTCAAAAATTCACGTAAACAAACACAATATTTAAAAGACAATTTTAGCTTTGATAAAATGGTTGAAAGAATAAACGAATTAATGCCAGTAGTAGAATCAGGGCCTCAAGTTAATACTTTATCCCTCCCAAAACTGAAAAAAACAGATAGTAGTGGACCTTCCCTACCAAAATTAAAATTACCAAAACTTAATAAAGTAGACCCCTCTGTTCAACCTACTAATAAAAAACCAAATAAATTAACATTACCTAAATTAAAAATATAATGGATATTACAAAAACAAGAGACAAATTAGTAGACTGTCCTTGCTGTAAAAGCAATGCATGCTATGAATCAGAATTTACAATACAAGAAGGAAAAATAACAACTTGGTTATGTATGACTTGTGGTTTTACATCAAACACCACTTTAGAAGAAGATAGTGATGTAATCAAAGAAGCAGAAGAAACAACGGCTGAACTAATAAAAGACATAAAACAAATACATGATGGTTTAGTTTGGTACCCTACAGTTATTACAATGCCTAATAAAGGTATGATTTTTCCAGAACCTATAAAAGGAGAGTCAACTTTAGAAGGAAAACCAGAATGGCAATGGACCGTGGTAAAAGCAATAGGAATACCTGAAGAAGATAGAAAAAAATACCCTGATCCTACAAACCCAGGAACTTTTTATAAAAATAGAATGGATATGAAAAACATGAAAAATTACGATAAATTATGTTTTATGGATGCCGCTGAGGAAATGGGGATGTTTAACAAAGAACAATTTGCAACTGATGAGGATTAGTTATGCGATACCCGTTTGTACTGAACACGTTGAGTTAGAAAAACTATTATCTTTTTTAATATCACATATAGATGAAAAAGATGAGATAGTTGTTCAATGTGATCAAGGAAATACTACACCTGAAGTATATAAAGTACTTGGTTCATTCCAATCCCCTAAAGGATATGAAAATCCTTTAAAAATTATTGAATTCCCATTAAAAGGTGATTTTTCATCTTTCAAAAACAATCTAAAAGAAAACTGCACATGCGATTGGATATTTCAAATTGACGCAGACGAATTACCACACGAATCCTTAATCACAAATTTAAAGTCACTTTTAGAACTTAATATGACAACAGAATTGTTTTTAGTTCCTAGAGTTAACACTGTAGAAGGTTTAACACAAGAACATATTAATAAATGGCGTTGGAATGTAAATGAAAAAGGTTGGGTTAATTGGCCAGATTATCAAACAAGAATTATACAAAATACTCCCAAAATTCAATGGACTAGTAAAGTCCATGAAGTAATAATTGGGATGTCTACAAAAGGTTTATTACCAACGGAAGAAGAATGGTGTTTATATCATCATAAACATATAGATAAACAAGAACACCAAAACAATTTTTACGATACATTATAATGGGGGTAGTAAGCAAAATATTAGGTCGTGTTGATTTTAAACACGAAAGACATAAAGAAGGTAGTAGTTTCTTTAACATAGAATTAAATCAAGGTAGAGGAGGATTACCCATTCATATTCAAAATGAAGCCTTTAGAATAGAAATGACAAAACCAGAATTCACACAATTCGCAACATCTATTATAAATGCAGCTAATAAAATGGTAGAATATAAAGATTTATCTCAAATATCCAAAGATATTAAGTAATGAATCAGAAAATAATAGATATAATATCTGATAAAACAGAAGATAATTTTATTATATTATCTACACATGATGATATCGATATATTAGTAGATGGAGAACACAAATATAAAATCATAAATGTTTTTAATGATTTAGGATTCAGAGCAGAAATTAAAAAACCAAACTCAGAATGTTTATATTATGCGGAGCATGATATTCAGTTTTTTCTAGAAGATACTACCCATATGACTCCTTTCAAACTACATTATGATTTACATTCTAATTTATGTTATAATGGTTTAAAACCAAACAGTTATATCCCTATTGACAAAGCTTTTGAAAATTACTGTTTTAAAACAAAAATAAAAACCAATGATGTATGGAAATTCAATTTATCAACAGAAGCTGAAATAGTACATTTAGCCTGCAGGATTATATTTGATAAAAAAGAAGTACCCCAACATTACAAAGTTAGATTAGAAGAGTTAATAACAAGAGTAAATGAAAAAGAATTATATTATGCTTTTGAATTAGCTTTATTTAAATACGCTAAACATGCACATCAACTAATTTTAAGTAAGAACTTTGAACAATTACCTACAAGTTATATAGCTTGTTGTGATTATTAAAAACTGTATATATGCCAACTAATGTAGGAGTAATAATATTATCTAAAGAGCAACTAAGAGAATCAACGTGCCACATGCGTTTAGATATAGAGGACAATATAGGGGAATCAGTACATGTTCATTATAAAAATATGAGACTTGATTTTACTATAACGGATTTTATAAATTTTGCAAAAGCATGTTCAGGGGCTCTAGAAGAATTACATAACCCCCCAGAATTATTTCCAGAAATTAAACCCAAAAATATAGTTCCTTTAAAATCATCAAATAACGTATTATTAAATGATAATACACCTATTAAAAACTATGAAATATGGGAAAATGATGAGGAAAATTATTTTGTTATCCCCCAACATACACCTTGGATTGATAATAAGATTTTAAATGATGCCCAAATTCGTAATAAGATAATAGAATACACTCAAAAAGATAACAAAGTCGTTGAAGTATATAAAATGACTGATAAAAAGATAATAACAAAACATTATAAAGAATGGTATCCTTTTTTAATAAAATCATCAAACAACTGGTGGGATAAAGAAACATTTAAATTAAGACAACAGGCATACTATGAAAAATTTAACAATAAAAAAACAGCGGAAGACTTTTATAATGAAGTTATAAACGAATATAGAGCATTTACAACCTCTACACGTTGTTATTTTTCAGATATATTCCCTAATAACATATTAGTTAATGAAGATTATTCTGATTTTAGATTAATAGATATAGGTTGTTTAAAAACAGGAAAAGTAAAAATACCAACATTCTCACAAGTAATTACAGGAGATGGAGCTAATAATTTAGGTTTTATAGATATACATCATTTAAATGAAATTTGGAAATAATATAGCATGTTTTATCCCTATAAAGGAAAATAGTCAACGAGTAAAAGGAAAAAATCTAAGAATCTTAGGGGATAAACCCTTATATAGACATATATTAGATAAATGTGTTAATATTTTCGATAATGTATTTGTAGACACAGATAGTAATTTAATTAAATCATATTGTAAAGATAATAATATTGGGATTATAGATAGAATTCCTAAATTATTACAAGATTCAGCAAATGGAAATGATTTACTAGACCATTGGATAACAAAATACCCAAACTTCGAATATTATTTTCAAATCCACGTAACCTCTCCTTTCACCTCCGAAGATACAATAAGAGATTGTGTTACGACCCTAACCACAAAGGAATATGATTCTGTTTTTACAGCATATGAAGATAAAACATGGTATTGGTTTAATGGGAAACCCGTAAATTATGATCCTGAAAATTTTCCTAGAAGTCAAGATGCTAAAGGTCTTATTAAAGAAACCACCTGTTTATATGGTATCAAAAAACAACAATTTCTTAATAAAAGAGCTAGGGTTGGTCAAAAACCTTTCATACAATTAGTTAATTATCAAGAATCGTTAGATATTGATAATGAGCAGGATTTTGAATATTGTAACTTTTTAATAACAAAAAAATAAATAAATGAGAAATATTGATTTCGAAAATATAGAACAAAAGTATGATAATACTTTAGTTTCTAAAGAATGGAAAAGATTTAAAAAAGATTTTCAAGACAGTGAGGATATATACATTGTTGCTAATGGGGGTCTTTGGGCAGTAGGTAACCATGCAGCAGATGATTGTACAAGATTATTTGCAAAAGCAGGTATTAAAAAAAATATATCTACAATGGAAAGCCAATGCTTAATGACAAGTATAGCTAATGATTATGGGTGGAATAATTTATTTATATCTTGGTTAGATTTACAGAAAAAAACAGGAGTAATGAGTGATAATGCTATGATTTTAGGCCTTTCTTGTTCAGGTAATTCAAAAAATGTTATTACATGTTTACATTGGGCTGAAAAATATGGTCATAAATCGGCTTTAATAACTGGTCAACCAAGTCAAGTAACACCTAAAAAAGTAAACCAAGTAAATTTAGACTGTAAATATTTTCATACAGTTGAAGTTTTAACTTTAATTTTATTTTACGATTTAATTCATGCCTGTGGTGCTGAATGTCCTACTATTATGGATGAAATAGTAAGAAAAGGAGCTTCTGAACCTCTTAAATTAAAATATTAATATGAATGTACACGATAGACCAGCAACTATATTTTGTGATATAGATGGTACATTAATTAAACATGCACACCCTAATGAAGCTTCAAAAAATGGTTTTAAGGCTGAATTATTAGAGGGTACTATAGATAAATTATTAGAATGGGAAAGAAAAGGATATAGAATTATATTAACTACAGGTAGAAAGGAATCAATGCGTACTCAAACAATAACACAACTACAAGATGCAGGAATTATGTATGACCTTTTAATTATGGGTTTTGGAAGTGGTCCTAGATATTTAATTAATGATAGAAGACCTGAAAATAATCAAGAAACGGCATTTGCTATAAATGTAGGTAGAGATGAGGGTATAAAAAAGATAAACATATGATAGAAATTACACCAAAATTAAAATCTGACATTCAACAACTTGAATCTTGTGAAGAAAGAATAGACCATTTAAAAGACAAATATTTTGACAAAACAGCTGTAATATTACTTACAGGACCTTCATTAAATGATCATGACCATGTTAAAATGAGAGAGATATTTTCTAAAAGAGATGATTTAGTTATAATGCCAGTTAAACAAGCTTATAACGCTACTTTAGAAACATCCGATTTTCATGTTATGAATCATTGGAATATAGATAAAAAAACTCCATTTGATTATAAATCTAAAGATACAATACAATTTTGGAATTGTACACTTTCATTTTTACAAAATCATATTGATTGTATACAAGATAATGGCCACCCGTGTGATATATGGATACCCGTGGTTAATTATCCTTATATTACAAGAGAACAATCAATACAAGCTACTTGTAATTTTGAATTATTCTGGGATTTAGGAAAAGAATATAAATCTTGGTGGGGCACATCAATAACATATTCAACAGCTATACCTTTAGCTTTACATATAGGATGTAGAGATATTGTTATAGTAGCTTGGGATTTAAAATTAACCCCGGAAACAGCAGATCATTTTTATAAAGATTCAACATTACCTGAGGGTAAAGCAGTCCCAATTGATATTAAAGAAGAATTAGAAGTTATAGAATCATCTAAAAAACTTTATGATTGGTTTAAAAATTTAGGAATTAGAATTAGAGTTTTATCTAAAACAAGTCCTGTAGATGAAAGAATAGAAAGATTAAATTCAATAGAAGATATATAAAATGAAAAACATAGTATTTATCCCTAATATAAGTTGTGGAGATGACAGAGCAACCCCTTACCATTATTCAGTAAAAAGTTACCAAAAATGGGCAAAACAATATGATGATATAGAAGTTATAGAATGGACAGATGCTCTTATGGATATTAAAGAATTTCCTATTATATACCAAAGAGAATGGGTCTTAGATATATTAGACCACAACGGAGTAGATTATGATCAAGTCTTAATACCCGATGCTGATACTATAATACACCCAGATTGCCCTAATTTTTTTGAATTAACAGACCATAAATATACTGTAGTTGTAAATAATGGGTGTTTTGAATGGGTTATGCGTAGTATTGATGGGTGGGGAGAGCATTTATTTCCTAACGAAACAAAACCAAAAGTATGGGAGTACCATAACGCTGGATTTGTAATTATTAATAAAAACCACAAACCCTTTCTTGATATAGTTAAAGACTTTTATCTAAATAATATAGATAAAATAAATGATATTAGAACAAATAAAACATATCAAAATTTACCTTTACCTAGCACAGGTCAAACTATTATAAATTTTTTACTAATAAAACATAATATAGAAAGAACATTTTTACCTGAAAGATATAATATGACAGATTTATTTAAAAAAAATCTATTACATATGCCTGGTCATAGTTGGTGGCCAGATGAGCTTACTTTTTTAGACGCAGCTTGGGTATATCATTTTAGTGCTATACCAGGAAAAGGACAACAACCTAGACATGTAGATTATTGGATGGAAAGAACATACAAACAATTATATAAATAATGATAGACTATAAAAAATGGTTATATAAAGATTATTCAATATCTTTACCTCAAGACATAATTAATATATTTTTAAAAGAAGGCATACCAAAGGATAAAATAATTCCAGCATCAAAAATTGTTCATTTTTTATCTGAAATGCCTTGGTACACTCAAGAAAATCTCTTGGAAGATACAGGTTTATCTAAAAAGGAATTAATTAAATTAAATAAACTTATTCATGATTCAGATTTATTACAAAAAATGATAGTTTCTGAAGGGTTAGGTAAAAAATATTGGAATACAATGTTATCTCATGTTAAAAGTGGTAATATAGAAAAAGTTATAAATTATGAATATTCTCTTCCTTTACGTTTAACTTTATTTCCAGGAATGTCCTGCATGTATTATTGTGGTTTTTGTGGTAGAAACCAAAAAGCAAAATATAAAGCAAAAGATGTTTTAGAATCAGGAACACAAAAGTTTAAAGATGCTATTTCAAGCCTTCCAAAAGGATCAACAATATCAATCTCTGGAGGGTTAGAGCCTTTAACCAATATGAAACTAGGTGAAATTATAACTTATGGTAAAAAATTAGGGTATAAAATACCTTTAATAACTAATGCACATATGTTAACTCCTAAACATTTATCTAAACAACCAGGAATTTGGGATTTAGATTCCTTAAGAGTATCATTATATGGTACAGATCAAGATTCTACATTTAATGTTACTAGGCATCCTAAAGCGTATGAATTAGTTAAAAATAATATAATTGAATTTATAAATGAAAGAAATAGAATAAAATCTAATGTAAAAGTAGGCCTTAATTATATTATTATACCTGAAAATATCCATACAGTATTACCTCTGCTTGATTATATTAATGAAGTTAATTCTAAAGTAGAAGGACCAGGAATAGATTTTCTTACTATAAGAGATGATTTTGGTAGTGTAACAGAAATAAATGATGATGCTGATAAGTCAGTTGAAGGTAGAAAATATCATTTAGAAGGTTTCTTATCAGATAAACAAAGAAAAAATTTATTATCTCTTTTTAATGAATTTAATAAAAGAAGAAAAACAGAATGTCCTGAATTACATGTTGATTTTGGTTATGCTATGATGGCTTTAGGAGAGGGTATTTTAGGAAAACCATTAGCAAGAGTAAAAGGAACAGAAATGAGAAAATCAGGATACCCTCAACTATCAGTTGCTATGGATAGTCATGGAGATATTTTTCTTCATAAGGAAGCTGGATTTTTAGATAGACCAGGAAATAAAAAATTCATAGCAGGTAGAATAACTGATAAAAAAACATTTAATAATATATTTGAAGAATTTATCAACAATAAAACCGTAATAGATTTAGAACATGATGATGATAGATTTATGGATTCGTATGATCATTTGATTACACTTTTAGTCAACCAAGCAGAATCTGATATTAATATAGATATCCCTTTTGAATTAGGTCCTGTTAAATTAAGAAGTAAACACCACTATGGAGTAAATACAAACCTAAGTAATCATTGGTATCAAGATGAAAAAAATTAAAGTTGGCCAAATAGGAAAAGGTAGTTTTGGTAAAAAATTATTATCAAAATTAGATAATATAAAAAATTTGTCTATAGAATGGGTCTGTGGTTCACAAGATAAATGGTGGAAACAGAAAAAAATAGATTGGGTTATAATAGCATCCCCCAATGAATTCCATTATGAACAAGCTAAATATTTTTTAGAAAATAATACTAATGTATTTTGTGAAAAACCAGGTACTTTATGCTCTAAGTCATTAAAAGAACTTATAGAATTATCTAAAAAAAATAATCTTAATTTTTACATTGATGATGTTTTAATATACGAAAACATAACTCCTACTAATAATTTTGTATATAAAAAATGGGGAGGATCATCTGCTAATATTATAGATAGAATGGCGTATCATCATTTTTATTTAATATATAATGAAGTAAAAGATATTGATGATATAAATATAAAGATTATTAAAAATAAAACAAATAATAAAATATTTGAATTAAATTTTAATAACAAACACATTTATAAATTTGAATATGATTTCAATTGGCACAAACCTAAACACCACAGTATATCCCCACAGTATAATGGAGATGCTTTAGAAAAAATGTTAACTTATGTACTACATGGACAAGCAGATTTTAATTTAAATTTGCAAAGAAGTCTATTTGCTACTCAAATAAGTGAATATACAAAAAAACAAATATATGGAAAATGTGCAGTTGTAGGAGCAGGTATTTATGGAATTACCGCAGCTACTAAGTTAAAAACTAAAGGTTTTAGTGTTGACTTATTTGAAGCTGAAGACGATATCTTAAAAGCAGCATCAGGTATAAACCAATATAGAATTCATAGAGGTTACCATTATCCTCGTAGTTTAGATACAATTAAATCTTGTAAAGATAATGAACAATCTTTTATAAAATATTACAATCAATCTATATTAGATAGAGACAGTAAACATTATTATTCTATAGCCACAGAAGATAGTTTAACAACAGCAGAACAATATCTTACAGTATTAGATAAAGCAGGATTAGAATGGAAAATAACTGATACTTTACCTAATTGTGATTTAACTATAGAAACTAAAGAAACTTTTTATAATCCTACTATATTAAAAAAGGTATGCCATAACAGAATAACAGGAAACGGAATTAATTTAAAAATAAATACTCGTGTTAAAGAAAAACTAACAGGGTACAAATTTAACATACATGCTACTTATTCAGCTTTAAATAGTTTAACTAATAAAAAACAAAACTATCAGTTTGAATTATGTGAAAAACCATTATTTAAACTACCTAATAGATATAAAAATAAAAGTTTAGTAATAATGGATGGGCCTTTTATGTGTTTTGATCCGTATGAAGACACAGATTATCATTTAGGAGGTAATGTAGTACATGCCATTCATGTTCGTAATATAGGAGAAAAACCTGAAATACCTCCACCATATAAAAAATATATTAATAAAGGTATTGTAAAAAAACCTAAATATACAAATGTAAGTAGATTTATTGAATCTGCTAAAAAATTCTTTCCAGAAATAGAACAAGCAAAACATTTGGGTTCTATGTTTACTATTCGTACAGTATTACCCTATAAAGATCATACTGATGAAAGACCTACAATTGTAGACAAACAAGATAATAATATAATTTTATTTAGTGGTAAAATTGGCAATTGTGTAGAAGCAGCTAATAGAATTGAAGAAATAATTAATAATGAAGTTAAAAAATAAATATATTATAGGTACACATGTAATGTTTTATGAAATAAAAGCATTACCTGAGTTAATCCAAAGTTATAAAAATGCTATGGATTTAGTTGAAAATAAAGAAAATGTAACTTTTGAATTGTTTTTTAATATGTCTGAAGCATTTGAATCTATAGATACAGATCAAATTTCAATATTAGATTTAAAATCTACATTTAATTTAATGTGTAAAGAATTAGAAGATGAAGGATATCCTATAATTAAAAAAATTTATGAATCTAAAAATCCTTATACTATAGGAAGTTATAGAAGAGATTTAAATGATAAAGGCTGTGAAGACCATGATTTTATAATATGGGGAGAAACAGATTGTTGGTTTCCTAGAGAAATGTTTTATTGTATAGAAGGAGTAAATGATTATGCTTCTACTCAAAATATAAATAGATATTGTTTAACTTTTGCTATGAGAAAAATGTGGGATGATTCATGGAAAGTATTAGAACATAATAAATTTACTTCTTTACCTTTTATAAATGATTTAGACACAAATAATCCCTCTAGTATTTGGTATTATATGTCTATTGAGGAAATGAATAAAATAAATAGTGAAGCAGAAGAAATAGATTTTAAAATAATAAATGAACCTAGATTTGATGGGTCTTGTTTAGTATTATCTAAAGATTTAATCCAAAATGGAATTAATATACCTAAATCATGTTGGGCGTGTGGTGAAGATACTTCTCTTCAGACTATGATTAAATTAGTAATGGGAGATTCTTATAAACAATTTGTTATTAAAAATATATTAAAAGCACATAACAGAAACCACCCCCATAAAAGAGAATATGTTAAGGGAGAAGGACATATGGAGGGACAATCAGTTAAACATAAAAGAAGAACCAATGAGAAATGGAATAAACTTCATAAACTAGCTGAAAACAATTTATATAGTTTAGGAGCAAATCAAAATAAATTTAACAAATTAACTCAAATATAATGGCAGAAAGAAAGTACTTACCTACACTAGCAGAATTAGTAGATAGATTATCAATAGCACAATTAAAAGAAGTATTCATACCAGAACATAAAGAAGAATATGCAAAAGAAATACAAGACATAATACATGATATCGAATTAGAAGGAATAGATGCGGAATTATGTAGAGCAGTAGTAGTATTATCTCAAATGAATTTACATATTTGGCATAATGAATCAAATTATAGAAAGGGAATTAAAGATGGTAATAACCTTGAACTTACACACGGATTGAATGGAATTAGAAATACAGCTAAAAACATGATTCAAGAAAAGGTGGGGGGAAGAAAAGATTATAAAATAGATTGCTTAGCAGCTGACTTTAAAGATTGGGAAATATCATGGAAGAAAAAATAATTTGGACAAACGGTTGTTTTGATATATTGCATAGGGGTCATATTGAATTATTTAAATATGCAAAAAGTTTAGGTTCTAAACTGTATGTAGGGATTGATTCAGACGAAAAAGTAAAAAAAGATAAAGGAAATAATAGACCCTATAATAATGTAAATGATAGAAAAGTAGTATTAGAATCTATCAAATACATAGATGGTGTATTTATATTTAATTCTACTCAAGGGTTAGATGATCTTATTAACATAGTGGGAGCTAATAAAATGGTTATAGGGTCAGATTGGAAAGGCAAAACAGTTATAGGTGAACAGCATGTAGAAGAATTAGTATTTTTTGATAGAATAGAGGGATACTCAACAACAAAAATTTTAGAATGGAAAAACCAATAGTATTTAATGCAAAAGAATGCCCTGAATGTAATATACCCAAAGGTTGGGGACATGAAATAATATTTGAAAATAATGAAAAATATTGTGGTAAACTTTTAGTATTTAAAAAAGGATGTAAATTTTCAATGCATTATCATATGATAAAGGATGAAGCTTGGTATGTGAAAGAAGGAGAATTCCTATATAGATGGATCGATACAGAAACCGCTATAACCAATGAACAAAAATTAACAGAAGGGGACGCAGTAAGACAATTACCAGGACAACCACATCAATTAGAAGCATTGACAGATGGAACAATATTTGAAGTATCTACGGAACATTTTGATTCAGATTCATATAGAATAGAAAAAGGAAATACATTATGAAAATATTAGTAATAGGAGACAGTTGTATAGATGAATTTATATATTGTGACATTGAAAGAATATGTCCTGAGGCGCCCGTACCTGTTTTAAAACCAGTTAAAAGTCAACAAAACCCGGGTATGGCGGCTAATGTTGTTATTAATTTAGAATCATTAGGAGCAGAAGTAGATATAGCTACAAACACATTTGAGATCAAAAAAACACGTTATGTTGATATTAGGTCAGGTCAAATGGTTTTAAGAGTAGATGAAAATGACAGTTGTGAAAAATATGATGGTATATATGAAACCGTTGATTATGATGCAATTATAATATCAGATTATTGTAAAGGATTCCTAACAGAAGAAGATATAGAGGCTTTTGCAAAAAGGGCCGAATGTCCTGTATTTTTAGATACTAAAAAACAATTGGGGGAATGGTGTAAAGATATTGATTTTATCAAAATTAATGAATTTGAACATAAAAAGAATTTTGAAAAAATACCTAATTACCCTTTTATCTTAGATAAAATGATAGTGACTATAGGAAGTAAAGGTTGTAAATATAAAGATGAAATATACCCCGTTCCAGAAGTATCTGTTAAAGATGTTTCAGGAGCAGGAGATACATTTTTAGCGGCATTAGTTGTGGCTTACCTAAAAAATAATGATATAAAAACAGCTATAACATTCGCTAATGAATGTGCCACTAAAGTAGTACAAAAAAGAGGAGTAGCAACAATTTAATAAAAAATTATGAAAAAAATACTAATCACAGGAGGAACAGGGTTTCAAGGTTCTAATTTAACACAAAATTTATTAAAAGAGGGGTATGATGTAATAATATTAAATACACATTCACTTAAAAATGAAACCAATATAGAAAGATTTAATTTACAAAAAGCTAAAATCATATGGGGGACTATAAATGATAAACAAATACTCAAAGACGCTATGGGAGGAGTAGATTTAGTTATCCATACAGCTGCTAAAATCCATGTAGATGATTCAATAAAAAACCCAGAATCATATTTTAGAACAAATGTAATAGGTACTAACAATGTATTAGAAGTAGCAAAAGAAAACAATGTGCCGGTAATGCATATCTCTACTTGTGAGGTTTATGGTTTCCAAGATGATGATTTATTTGAAACCTCTCCATTAATGCCTAGATCCCCTTATGCTGCATCAAAAGCAGGGGCAGATAGAATGGCTTATTCTTATTATACAACATATAATATGAATATTTGTATTATTAGACCTTTTAATGTATTTGGTCCTGGGCAAAAAGATGGAGAATGTGGTGCCGTAATACCAAGGTGGACAACTAGTCTTATGAAAGGAGATGATATAAAAATTTATGGTGATGGTAAGCAATCTAGAGAATTTATCTATATAGATGACCTAATATCTGCTTACAAGATATTAATTAATAAAATGCTTTCAAGTAATGAACTAGCAGGAGAAGTAATAAATATTGGAACAGGAGTAGATATTAATATTAAACATTTAGCAGAAGAAATGACTAATAAAATTAATGGTCCTTGGGTTGAACCAGAAAACCATGATTTTTCATATCCTATAAAAGAAGGATATTTTGAAAAAGGAAAAATAATTTATGGAGAATCTAGACCTGGAGAAGTAAAAAGATTTATATCAAATTCTGATAAAATGAAATCTTTTGGTTGGGAACCAAAAGTAGATTTAAGAGAGGGATTAAGTAAATATATTGGGTGGAGAAACTTTTTAAAATAATTTGGTTTTAGCTAAAAAAATACATACATAAACTATATGAAAATAGCATGGTTAAGTGAAGGAGGGTACACTGGAAAAGTCCCCCGAGAACAAACAGTAAACGCGGGGGTATTATGGGCGTGGATGTCTAATTTACAATGTGATCATTACCCCATATTAGATTTTAATAACGCACCAACTGACGGTTATGATTATTTAATACTTCAAATACCCAAAACACCAGGAATTAGAGAACAATTATTAAATAAAGATATTGTAAAGGAAGCTCGAAGAATATCTAAAAGAATATTATTTTTCCAAGAAGGACCAGTGTGGGTATACCAAGATATGCCTATAGAATGTCAATTCTGGCATTATAATGTCTTAGCAGATGTTGACTTAATTTTTTGCGAAAATGAAACAGATATACCTTATTATAGGGGATTTGTACCAGGTAAACCTGTTATAAATTTAAAAGATTTAATAGTAGATGATTATGTTAAGGATGCTAGAAATATTAAAAAACAAAATAAGGCTATAATAGGAGGTAATTTTTGTAGGTGGTATGGTGGATTTGATTCTTATGTAGTAGCACAAGAATTTGATTGTCCTTTATATGCTCCTAGTATGGGAAGAAAAGTAAAAAACGAGGAACAAGTACCAGGTTTAACACATTTACCTTTTATGCCTTGGGGTGATTGGATGTTTAAATTAGCTGAATTTAAGTATGGAATACATTTAATGCAAACATTTGCAGCTGGTTCTTTTATGATGAATTGTGGTTATTTAGGTATACCTTGTATAGGTTATAATAGAGTAGATACACAAAGAAAAATATTCCCTAAATTATCTGTTGATGTTGATGATTTAGAAACAGCAAGAAAATTAGCTAATAAATTGGTTAATGATGAAGATTTTTACAATGAATGTTCGTTAGAAGCTGTTGAAAATTTTGAAAAACATTATAGTGAACAAAAATTTAATGAATGGAAATCAGATTTCTTTTTAAATATAGATAAATTTATAAAAAATTATGAATAAAATACAATTTATAGTAGTAGGTTGGCATTATAATCAATTAGAACTTATTGAAGGGTTAAAAGAATTAAATATAAACAATGAAGAAATAGACGTATTTTGGAGTTGCCACAAGGAACCTACAGATTATATTAAAGAAAATTTTAATTATAAAGTTTTCCCTAATTTAGGAGAAGAATTTATAGCATACCAACAAGCTATAGAATATTTAGATATTGATGATGATACTACCTGTTTTTTTATACATGATGATATCATAATTAAAGGTTGGGGGTTTATAGAAGCGTGTTTAAATAAATTACAACAAGGTTACAAATTTTTAGGAAATTGTACAAATTACCCTTTACCTGAATTTGATCCTACAAAAATACATGGTAATCCTAAACTTCCAACTTATGGGGTAGGAATATCAGAAGATTTTGATAATGTACCTATATTTAATTATGCTTTAGATGAAACTAAACATTGGTTTGATAGAAGATTAGCACCTGTAATGGTAGTAAGAGGAAGTTTTATTTGTTGTAAATATGGTGATTTAAAAGCAATTCATGGTTTTGAACCTAGAAAAGAAGCATGGATAGCTCTTACATGGGATAAAGAAAACGAATGCTGGAGTTATAGAGGGGGAGTAGGACAATCTAATTATGGAAATTTATTTATGTTTATGTTTTCATATAAAATTAATAGAGTATTTGGCCCCCAATCCATATCGTATCTAAGCAACAGGTATTTAGATTCTGATTACATTTATGAGATGGCAAGAGCAAAAATAGACGTAAATAACCCAATGTCATGAAAACAACAGAAATAGATTTAAAATCATCAATTAGAGAACAAGGCAAATATGTTACTCAAATATTTCATTTTGTAGGTGGAGTAAAAAGAACTTATGATGGTATAATAGTAGACAGTATTAGACAAGGTCAATTTACTAAATTTAAATGTAAAAACGGAGCTATGGTGATGGTAAATGATACAAATGTATTAATGATAGAAATCTTTGAAGAATAATGATACAAATATACTCAAATAGTTTAGGTAAAGAAGAATTAGACGCTGTAGGAAAAGTATTTGATTCTAAATGGTTAGGAAAAGGCCCCAAAACTGAAGAATTTATAACTAATATTTCACGTAAAATTGTTACATCAAATTTTGATGGGATGGGTTTCACTGTAGCCACTAATAATAATTTTATAACAACAACCTGTTGTACTGAAGGTATATTTCAGATAATGGATTTATTAGATATAAAAGAAGGAGACGAAGTTATTTTACCATCAGTTAGTTTTGTAGGAGTAGCAAACGCTATAATGTATAAAAACGCTAAACCAGTTTTTTGTGATGTAAATAAACATACACTTAACCCCACAGTTAAAGATATAGAAGAAAAAATAACACCTAAAACTAAAGCAGTAATAGTAATTCATTATGCTGGTGTACCATGTGATATAGAAAATATATCTAAATTATGTAAAGAAAAAAACCTAAAATTAATAGAAGATAACGCAAACAGCCCATTTTCAAGATACAACAACATAAGTACAGGTACCTTTGGTGATTTAGGTGTTTGGTCTTTTGATGCTATGAAAATATTAGTTACGGGTGATGGGGGATTAATTTATTCTAAAAACCCCGAATATATTAATAAATTAGAACGTTTAACTTATTTAGGTTTAGAAA
>TARA_R110001583_G_scaffold16511_2_pt1 | contig 17128 bp, 16 predicted proteins | sample TARA_R110001583 | Tara Oceans TARA_R110001583 (sample SAMEA4398432) | marine metagenome | biome: Polar Biome; feature: [MES] marine water layer (ENVO:01000295) within the mesopelagic zone...; material: water (ENVO:00002006), including particulate matter (ENVO:01000060) such as...... | reverse complement strand
TAACAAAGTTATTAATAAAGTGTAGGTTGTTGCGCAGTCTGACGGCTAGTATATGAACGTTTTTATATATGGTTTGTTGCGTATTTTAACACGCCTAATTTAGCATATACAAACCCACTATAAAATTCAAAAAGATTTTCATAAGAAGGTTAGAACTAGGAATAAATTATATACGGCTTAAGCAGTTTTTTGCTATTGCAAAATTAGGAAGGCCATATAATGAAACTTAAGTTTCAAGATTACCTAGATAAACAGAAGATAAATACAATGAAAAAAGCTCAAAGAATCTAATTTTTGAATCTATGAGCCTAGAATAATAATGTCTCAGATTAAAGAAGAATTTGTTTGTTTTTTACCTCAGTTCTTAGTTGTAGGTAGTTTTTATTTCCAGATAATTGAAACAACTTTAGAGTCACTATTTTTAATATCCTCCAATGAATATTTCTCTTTATCTGGACCATTATAATTCCCTAGAGACATTTCGTATATTATATTAGAACCTTCTTTGTGTAAATAAATATGATAATGCTCTGTATAAATATACATGTTGGGACGTCTTTTTTCAATATCAGAATACTTCGTTCCAATTTTAATTCCATACTCATCAGATACATTAGATTTTTCATTTATCAATAATTTAGATAATGTCTCATTTTCAGTATTTGGCGTTGTTAATATTGCTTCTGTTCCAATTCTGTAATAAAAATAATTTGGTCCATCTTGTTCTCCAACATTTTTTGATATCTGAAGATTTTTAAAAAGCTTTTCTATCTTTAGTTTATTGAGAATCATTCCTTTTTCTAATTTTAAATCACCTAATGTATTTTCCGTTAAAATTAGCTTGTCAATATTTTCGGATGAATTTATTTCAATTGAAATGGCATCTTTTGCTTTTGTTTTGTCATTCTTTTTACAAGATGAAAAAATGATTAAAATTGATAATATAATTAGAGCTTTTATTGTTCTCATATATGTTTGTAAATGTTCGTTAAGGCAGATAATTTACCAAGTTAAAGGGGCATAGTTTACACCATATTTTGACTTAACCTTATTGATACTTGTTTATTTTTGATATTATTTTTATTAAAGAAACCTAAAAATACGTTTCTAAAAAACACCTTCCAAATGCCCATTCCCATATCCTCTATAGCTACATATTTACCTTTGATTGCTGCAGTTAGATATACCCATTAATATGATTTCCATCTGACAGACCCGTTTTGATAAACCTTCATTATTTTCATATTGCTCCCATATTCGAATTTAAGTATTCTTTCTGGAAAAGGTCTATTGGAGAAATCATGAATAAATCATGAATAAAAAAATATAGGAATACATGGTTTACGCCATAGTTATGCAACACATTTGTTGGAGTAGATTAATACACCTCGTACTCTTTTTTATAGGTTAGGGGAGTACGCTTGGTAATGGTCTTAAACTGTTTATTGAAGTTAGAAAGGGTTTGAAATCCGCTTTCATAGCAAGCTTGTGAAACATTCGTTTTTTGCTCTATGAGTAATTTACAGGCATGACCAATGCGTATTTCGCTAACAAATTCAGAAAAGGATTTATTCGCATGCAGTTTAAAATACCTACTAAAAGAAGACGGCGTCATATTGGTTAACTGCGCTAAGTCGGTCAGTGGCATTTTTTTTTTTGAAATTCTTCATGACATAGGCGTAGACGCTGAACATACGTTCGGTATCTGCCTCTCGAAGGGTATTCGTGTACCCAGGGCTTGCTAATAAATTATATTCTTTGGTCTGACTGATGAAATCTAATATTTTCAAAAGTTGAAGAATACCTTCAAACCCATCCATATGAATCAGTGCCAACATTAGTTCTTTTAATGTTAAGGCGGTTTGATCAGTAAATTCCATTCCCCTTAAACTTTTATGAAACACTTGTCGCAATCGAATAGCTTCATCTTTTTGCAAAAAGTTTTCTCCTAAAAAATCTTCATGAAAATAGATGACGACACCTTCAGACCATGCAATGTTCTTCTCTTGTTCTTGTTCATTTTCACTACGCCACAGATGAGGTAGGTTTGGTCCTGTAAAAGTGATATCTCCTGCTTTGTATGGTTTTACGCTATCACCAATAAAGCGTGTACCGCTTCCTTTTTGTACTAAAAATAATTGATGTTCTGAGTGAAAATGCCAATGTGGGTCAAAAATAGGCTCGCTTAAAGACCGTGCTAAATAAGCACGGGTTTCAGGTATGGGAGATTTTTGCAAGGCAGATTTCATAAAATCTTAAGAGGGTTTCTGGTTATACTATTCATTGATTTACATGCTAATTTATCAGTTATTTTCAATAATATGAAATAGTATGATAAAATACAGTCGGTATGTGATATGTAAGAGTAAATTTTAAGATGCTATTTTCTGTAATATTGATAGAAGAAAACTACACTCATTATGAAAACCAAATGCTCACCTTTTAAAATAGTGTTTCTACTGTTCCTTCTTGTTGCATGCTCGCCAACCAAAAAAGAACGTGTTGATGATGCGCCTCGCAGAATTGAACTTTTGTTCTTAGGTCACGAAATTGAGCATCATAATTCAAGAGCATATTTTCCCATTTTAGCATCGGCGTTAACCAAAGACGGCATCAATATAACATACACCGAAAAACCATCTGATTTAAACGCTGAGAATCTAGAGTTGTATGACGGACTTATTATATACGCTAATCATGAAGAAATTAGTAAGGACGAGGAAAAAGCGTTATTGGATTTTGTAAAGGAAGGAAAAGCATTTATTCCCCTTCACTCCGCAAGTTTCTGTTTTAAGAATTCACCCGAGTATATAGATTTGGTGGGGGCGCAATTTATGAGTCACGAAACCGGAACCTTCACTGCAGAAATCACAAACAAAGAACATCCTATTACCAAAAATTTAAAACCTTTTGAAACGTGGGACGAAACCTATGTACATGATAAAATAGCTGATGATATTACTGTATTGATGGAACGTGTAGAAGGTGACCATAGAGAACCTTGGAGTTGGGTTAAAGAAGTAGGCGAAGGAAAAGTTTTTTATACAGCCTATGGCCATGATGAGCGTACGTGGGAGAATAAAGGATTTCAAGAGTTAGTGAAAGAAGGTATTCTTTGGGCAGTAGACGACCAGGTTAAAAAGAATTGGGAAGCGTTTATGGTCGATATGCCTACCCTAAAATATGAAGAGCGCGCGAATATACCGAACTATGAAAAGCGTGATCCTGCCCCAAAATATCAATTGCCATTATCGCCTTCAGAATCTAAGAAACTGATACAAGTACCTGCGGGTTTTGATGTAGAATTGTTTGCTTCTGAGCCAGATATTATAAATCCCATTGCTATGAATTGGGATGAAAAAGGTAGGCTTTGGGTTATTGAAACTGTCGATTACCCTAATACCGTTCGTAACGATAATAGTATTGGTGATGATAAGATAAAGATTCTAGAAGATACCGATGGTGATGGTAAGGCTGATAAGGTTACCGTCTTCGCGGATAAATTGAACATACCTACAAGTTTTGTTTTCTATGACGGTGGTATCGTGGTTTCTCAAGCGCCACATTTTATTTTTCTAAAGGATACCAATGGCGATGATAAAGCAGATGTAAAAGAGATTCTTATCGATGGCTGGGGTACGTTTGATACCCATGCAGGGCCATCTAATCTTCAATATGGTATCGATAATAATTTGTACGGCGTTGTAGGATATTCTGGCTTTGAAGGAGACATATTTGGTCAAGGATTTAAATTCAATCAGAATGCATATCGATTTGATCCGAAGCGTAAAACATTTGAAGTGTTGACGAATACCAGTAACAATACATGGGGATTAGGATTAACAGAGGATAATTCCATTTTTGCTTCCACTGCTAATAATACCCATAGTGTATTTGTAGGTATACCGAATGCCAATTTTGAAAATGTAAAGGGAATCGGTACCGATGGTAGTGCAAAAATTGATGGACATTATTTTATGCAACCTATTACTCCGAATGTTAGACAGGTAGATGTCTTTGGAGGATTTACTGCAGCAGCAGGTCACCATTTTTACACCGCAAGAGCATACCCAAGTTCATATTGGAACTCCATTGCATTTGTCTGTGAGCCAACCGGTGGGTTGGTGCACCAAGCACGAATTGTAAAAGACGGAGCCGGTTATGTAGAAGAGGATGCAGGTAATTTATTTGCCTCTTCAGATGAATGGGCTTCACCAGTAGAAGCTAAAACAGGGCCAGATGGTGTGGTTTGGGTAGCAGATTGGTACAATTTCATAGTACAGCATAATCCGACCCCTAATGCAGGGCGAGGTGGCTACGATGCTGAAAACGGAGAAGGTAATGCCTATGTGAATCCATTGCGTGATAAAGGTCACGGTAGAATATGGCGTGTAGTGCCGAAATATGATTACACCTATGAAGCACAACAATTAACAAAAGAAGACCCAGAAGCATTGGTTGAAGCGTTAAGCAGCGATAATCAGTTTTGGAGACTTACGGCCCAAAGATTATTGGTCGAAAGAGGCGATACCGATGTGCTGAACGATTTGTACAAATTAGTGAATAAAAAAGACGTCGATAGTAATGGCTTGAACAATGCAGCAATGCATGCGCTGTGGACCATTGAAGGGCTAGATGCTTTAAAAACCGACAGTAATGCATTTGGGGTGGTGAAAGGAGCTTTGTTTCATAAGGCATCCGCAGTACGTAAAGCAGCTATACAAATGTTGCCAAGAAATGAGGATACAGATGATGCCTTGTTTAAAGCGAATACCTTAAACGATCGCGACCCAAATGTGCAATTGTCTGCCCTCATATATTTTTCAGAACGACCTTCTTCTCAAAAAGTAGGCGCACTTTTATATGACCTTGGTAAGAACGAAGCAGTGTTAAGTGATTTGTGGTTATTTAAGGCTTTGTATGCGGCATCGGCTAAGCATGTAGATGGATACTTAAATGCATTTACTGCAGCGAATCCTGATTACAAAAAACCATCTGACGAGGTTAGCGATATGAGTTCTAATACGTATGATGACACAAATTGGGAAACAATGGAAATTCCTCAATACATGGAAGATGCCGGTTTAGAGATTGATGGGGTAGTTTGGTTTAGAAAAGAAGTGATTGTGCCAGCAAGAATGGCAAATAAAGCAAATTTGTTAGCACTAGGCCCTATTGACGATTCTGATATAACCTATGTCAACGGAGTAGAAGTAGGTAGTATGGCTTCCAGTTTTAGTTCTAACAGAAACTATGATATTCCTGTTGGGGTATTAAAGGAAGGTAAAAATACGATTGCTGTAAGGGTAGAAGATACTGGTGGTGAAGGTGGTATTTATGGAAATTTTTGGCAGCTGTATGTACAATCTGGAGAAGAAATGATTAGAATACATGGCATTTGGAAATATAAAGTAGAAAAAGATTATACGAATCAAGTAAAGAAAACCTACTCAAATTCTGATATAGCAACACTTTTAATGAAATATTATGGTGCAGACGCTGATGAATCTTCAGAGTTAAAAACAGAAGAAGTTTCGAACGCAAAAGTTATTACGATTAAAACAATCACCAATGAAATGAAATATGATGTCACCAAGTTTGAAGTTAAAGCTGGTGAGCAAGTAGAATTGGTTTTAGAGAATCCAGATTTTATGCAGCATAATTTGGTCATTACCAAACCAGGTAAGAAAGAAGCAGTAGGTACAGCAGCCGATAAAATGGCAGCGGATCCAAATGAGGCAGACCTTAATTATGTGCCACAAACTAGTGATGTGTTGTTTGCTACAGCATTACTAAATCCTGATGATACGTATACATTGAAATTCAAGGCTCCAACAACTCCGGGCGAGTATCCGTTTATATGTACGTTTCCAGGGCATTGGCGCATTATGCAAGGGGTAATGATTGTCAAGTAAATTCAAACGAGTTAGCACGAGATTAAATGAGCAATAAAATAGATTTTGGGGTAAGTACATGGTTGTGGCAATCTCCATTCACAACTAATAGTATCGACCTTTTTCCGAAAATTAAAGAATTGGGGTATGACCTTGTAGAGATACCTGTAGAGGATCCACTTTTAATAGATGCAATAGAAATTAAAAAAGCCCTTATAGATAATGATTTAAAGGTTTCTGTGTGTGGTGCTTTTGGCCCTGGTAAAGACCTTACGCATAACGACTCAAAAATACATAGACAATGTTTTGATTATTTAGAACAATGTTTTGAATTATGTAATATTTGGGGTGTAGATTTTTTGGCCGGCCCCATGTATTCAGCAGTAGGTAAGGCGCGTATGGTTTCAATAGATAAGCGTAAGGTTGAATGGGATTTGGCGGTGACGAACCTACATAAAGTATGTATTATGGCCTATGCCCATGACCTTTCAATTGCACTAGAACCATTAAACAGATTTGAGTCTGATATGGTTAATACAGCTGATGATGTTATGCGCCTAGTAAACGACATCAATCATGCTTCTGCACGTGTATTATTAGATGGTTTTCATATGACCATCGAAGAAAAGAATATTAGAGAAGCCATAAATACTGTTGGCGATAAATTAATTCATGTGCAGGTTTCTGAAAACCATAGGGGTGTGCCTGGTACAGGACTTACACCTTGGAAGGATTTTAAGCTAGGTCTTGATGATATAAATTATAGCGGAGGCTTGGTTATTGAAAGCTTTACCCCAGATATAAAAGAATTGGCCGCGGCAGTTTGTATTTGGAAAACTATGGCCAAAAGTCAATATGAATTTGCCCAAAAAGGATTAGCATTTTTAAAACAAACGTTTAACGATTAAGAGATATAGAATGAGCGAGAAGAAAATAAGAATAGCTATAGTAGGACTTGGTTTTGGGGCGGAGTTTATACCCATATATAAAAAGCACCCTAATGCAGAATTGGTTGCTGTTTGTCAAAGAAACAAAGAAAAGTTAAATGAGATTGCAGATGTTTTTGACATCGCAAAAAGATATACTTCTTATGAGGAATTGTTGAAAGATGATGAGATAGATGCGGTGCATATTAATACACCGATTCCCAATCATGGCAAACAATCTATTCAAGCACTTAAAGCAGGTAAGCATGTTGCATGTACCGTTCCTATGGCCACCACAGTTGATGAATGCAGACAGATTGTAGCACTTACCGAGAAAACCGGACTTACCTATATGATGATGGAAACAGTAGTATATGCTAGGGAGTTTCTATTTATGAAAGAGTTATATGATAATGGTGAATTGGGTAAGGTTCAATTTTTAAAATCCAGTAATCAACAAGATATGGACGGATGGCCTAATTACTGGCCAGGGCTACCACCAATGCATTACGCGACCCATTGTGTTGGGCCTGTACTTGGTTTGACCAGAGATGAGGCGGAGTATGTTTCGTGTTTTGGTTCGGGTACTATTCGAGAAGAACTGATAAAAGAATACAACTCCCCATATGCCGTTGAAACAACCCATATTAAATTCAGAAATTCAGATTTAAGTGCCCAAGTGTATCGTTCTTTGTTTGATGTGGCGCGCCAGTATAGAGAAAGTTTTGAAGTGTATGGTTCTAAAAAATCTGTAGAATGGCCTTTAATTGAAGGCAAGCCATTGGTAGTGCATACGGCTAAGAAACCTGAATCAGAAATACCGGAGGAAGTAGAGAGTCCAGATTTCGCAAAGTTATTACCAAAGGAGATTCAATCTTTTACGACCCATGGTGTTTACGATGAAGGCGACAATCAGCATTTGTCATTTACCCAAGGAGCTGGTCATGGAGGGTCTCATCCACATTTGGTGCATGCCTTTGTTGACAGTTTGGTCAAGGGTACATCACCATACCCGAATGCAAAGCAATCTGCAAACATTACATGTGTGGGTATATTATCACATGAATCGGCAGAAAAAGGAGGAGAAATTATAAAATTACCAGAGTTTACTTTTTCAAAATAGAAACCAACCAACCTTTATATATACTGTGAATTACAGTTCGGATGTCTTAATTGACATTTCGGACTGTAATTTTTTTTATACCGAAGCGAATAGCTCAAATTCGCTATTAAGGCGTCCTTCGATTATTGATTTCACAGTTGTTAAAGGAAATCCCTAATTTTAAGCACCAGAAGGTAGTATTTAGCAATTCGAACAAAAGGGTATAATGAATGGGTAGTTTTTTAAAGGTTTTAAGAGCGAGTATCATCATCACTTTAATTATGGTGATATTTCGATTGTTATTTGCAGATTGGAATACCATAACCCTTTATAGAGAACTCCAATTTACAGGGGTTAGCTTTATTTATGCCTTTGTACTTACTTGTGTAAATGCCTATTTCAACCAATATATATCAAAGATTTATAGTTGGGACAAGCAGACCAAAAAGCGATTATGGTATGGTGCTTTGGGATCTATTGTCTTAACCGTATTTGCATTTGCAGTAGTTCGGTGGTTTACAGAGGTGGTACTTTTTGGAATGGATTTTAATAAATTTATCGCCACAGAAAAAGCGGAGTATTACGTAATCGCATTGGCAATCACTTTAATAGTTTCGCTATTTCTACACGCATTCTACTTCTACAAAGCGTTACAAGACACCAAGGTTAAAGAGCAAAAAATAATTGCTGGTTCAGCTTCTGCTAAATTCGATGCTTTAAAAAATCAGCTAGATCCTCATTTTTTATTCAATAGCTTAAATGTGTTGACCAGTTTAATTGAGGAAGACCCTATTCAGGCACAAAAATTTACAACCTCGCTATCTAAAGTATATCGATATGTGTTAGAACAGAAAAGTAAAAATCTAATTTCTGTAGATGAAGAACTACAGTTTGCGAGGACTTATGTACGCCTATTGAAAATGCGCTTCGAGGACAGTATAATATTTGAAATTCCTGATGAGGCGTTAAATCCTGAGGCTAAAATAGTACCATTATCTCTTCAGTTATTATTAGAGAATGCCGTTAAGCATAATGTGGTAACATCCTCTAAACCATTACATATAAAGATTTATGAAGAGGATGATTATTTATATGTAACCAATAATTTACAAGAGAAGCAAGTTGTAAAGAAAAGTAGTGGTGTAGGCTTACAGAATATACGCCAGCGCTATGCAATTCTAACTAAGAAAGAAATGCAAATTTTTAAAACTGCGAAAGAGTTTAAAGTACGTTTACCGATGTTGACCAATGTTATTGCTTTTAGGGAGACTCAGGAGACTCATATTAGTGCGAAACGGTATGAGAAAGCAAAGGAGAGGGTAGAGGCCATTAAAGGTTTCTATGGTAATCTTGTGGCGTATTGTATCGTAATTCCTGTTTTGGCCTATATAAATTATAGAACAACTAGTTTTACATGGGTGATTTTTCCAGCTTTAGGTTGGGGTTTTGGTTTGTTGGGCCATGGCCTAAAAGCATATGGGTACAACCCACTTTTCGGTAAGAATTGGGAAGAAAAGAAAATTAGGGAGTTCATGGAAAAGGATAACTTCTAATTGATATTTAAAGCTGAAAAGTAATGAACCTAACAGCGGAGATTAAAGATTCAATAAACACAAGCGTGCTGTGTTGGCTCGCAACATCATCTGCTGAAAACATACCAAATGTTTCTCCTAAAGAGATTTTTAGCTATTTCGGAGAGGAGTGTATTATAATAGTAAATATTGCATCACCACAAACTGTTCGGAATATAAAACAGAACGAGAATGTCTGTATTAGCTTTATTGACATTTTAAAACAAAAAGGCTTTCAATTGAAAGGAACGGCTAAAATAATTGAGAAATCATCTTCAGAATTTTCTATAATGGAAAACATTTTGACATTGCTGACCGATGGTAAATTTCCGTTTGCTACCATCACAAAAATTAACGTTAGCGCTGCTAAGCCTATTATTGCGCCTAAATACATGCTGTATCCTGATACAACAGAAGTGGAGCAAATTGAAAGTGCGAAGAAGGCGTATGGTATTTAACGCGTAAAAAAAATTTCTTCGAGTGATTGTAATCCAAAGTGAAACAACAGTAAAGCGCGACTGTCGAAAGGCTGGTATTATGAGCTATTCGGAATACGTAAAGTCAATTATACTCACATAATTTATAAGAGAAGTAGTTAAACCTACAATTCAGTCATTAAAAGTTACAACTGGGTAGTTCAATTTTTTAAAACCAAGAGTATCTACCGAAATTTGAGGTATAGAAATCAAATAGTAGTAACTTAAAATATCTTAAAGATGGAATCAAATTTTACAAACGACCAAAATTATAAATATCAAAAAGCAAAAAAAAAGGTAGGAGCTATTAAAGGTTTCTATGGTAATTTATTGGCGTATTGCATTGTAATACCAGTTTTAGCGTATATCAATTATAGAACAACTAGTTTTCCTTGGGCAATATTTCCTGCATTAGGATGGGGATTTGGTTTGCTGATGAACGGTCTTTGTGCATATGGTTACAATCCGCTATTCGGAAAAAATTGGGAAGAAAGAAAGATCAAGGAATTCATGAAAGAATCATAATTTATAAAACAAGAAGTCATGGATAGCACAAAATACTTAAAAGCACAAGAGCGAGTAAACGAAATAAAGATGTTTTATGGAAAGGTATCATCAGCATTATTCACCATTGTAATTGTTGCCTCCATAAACTATTATTTAAATGAATGGCAGCATCCTTGGTTTCTGTGGGTTGTATTCGGATTAGGAATCAGCTTATTTATAAAAGCAAATAAAATCTTTAACTTGAATCCGTTTATTAACCGAGATTGGGAAGAGCGAAAGATTCAAGAATTTATGAAACAAGAAGAAAATACAAAACGATGGAGTTAAACGAATTTGAACAATCAGATAAATTAGCTAGAGCAGAAAAGCAAGTAAAGGAATTAAAGGGATTCTATATTCACCTTTTAGTCTATATCTTGGTGAATGCTTTCATATGCACGATTACCACTATGGCAAGAATGAGTAGCGGGGAATCTTTTAGCGAGGCATTTTTTAACTTAGGAACGCTGTCAACTCCTTTTTTCTGGGGAATAGGGTTGGCTTTTCACGCGGCAAAAGTGTTTAATTATAGTCCGTTTTTTTCAAAAGATTGGGAAGAAAGACAAATAAAGAAATACGTTGAGCAGGAAAAGAAAGAAGCAGATAAGTATAGATAATATGGAAAAGAATCTAGAGTTTGAAGACCGCAAAGAGATGAAAAATAGTGTATTGTCTAAATATGAACGAGCAAAAATAAAGGTGGCTTCCATTAGGGGTTTTTACTATCACGCCATAGTTTTTGTTATTATAAACCTCATGCTATATGTATTAAGACATAAATTCACTTTTATTCTGATTAATAAAAATGCACTCGGTAATCCTGAATTTTTAGAGTGGATTGATTGGAATGTATTTGGTACCACCATAGTTTGGGGAGTAATACTTGCTATACATGGAATTAAAGTACTTGGCGAGTTTTCTTTATACGTAAGAATTTGGGAAGAACGCTAAATTCAAAAGTATATGAATTCGAATAGCAACTAGATATTAATAACGTACTGAAAGTATAAAACCAAACCATGAAAACTATAATAATTGAAGATGAAAAACCTGCTGCTCGCAGATTAAGTAGAATGTTAGAGAGTTTAGATTTAAAGGTATCTACAATGCTACATTCAGTAGAAGAGGCGATAAATTGGTTTCAGAATAATGAGCATCCTGATCTTATCTTTTTAGATATTCAATTGTCTGACGGACTCTCTTTCGAAATATTCGATATTATTGAAGTGCATAGTGCCATTATATTTACCACTGCTTTTGATGAATACGCCTTACAGGCCTTTAAATTAAATAGTATTGATTATCTATTAAAACCTATAGATGATGAAGATTTAGAGCATGCGGTACATAAATATCAAACACGATTTAAATCGGTAACAGCACCCAATAAGATAGCTTTAGATTTTGAGGATATTAAAAAATTATTGGTAAACCCTTTAGAGCGTGAATACAAAAAACGTTTTACGGCTAAAGTCGGTCAGCATATAAAAATAATTAATTCTGAAGATGTAGAGTGTTTCTACAGTGAGAATAAAGGAACCTATGCCGCAACTAAAGACGGACGAAATTATTTGTTAGATACTACCTTAGAACAACTAGAAGATGAGTTAAAACCACAGGTATTTTTTAGGGTAAGTAGAAAGTTCTTTGTTAATATAAATTATATTAAAGACATTATTTCATATACAAATTCAAGACTTCAAATTAAATTGAATAATAACCCACAGCTTGAGATAATTGTAAGTCGGGAAAAGGTGAAAGACTTTAAGCTTTGGTTAGAGTAGTTTATTTAAATTACTGTAAATCAATAAGTTAATTTAATCATCTTTTGATTTTTCTTCTACATCAATTCTGTTTTCATCAAAAGCAGAGGGTAATAATTTAGGAATAAGTTTAATGAAAATAGGGAGTAATATAGCGCCCCCGGGCAGAATAAAAATAGCTAAAGAAGGTATACTTTTAAAAATATCTATTAGTTGATTTTGAACCTTTTTCTTTTCTTCTCGGTTTAGATCTCTAACTGTAGATTTTGTTAGTAAAGCAACTAATTCGGCACTTTGTGATAGTTCTTTATGCAATCGCTTGCTATTTCGTAGAATAAGTTTCTTTACAATCTTACCCATACTATCGTAAAATTGATGCGCAAGGTTCTTTTCCTTTAAGTAGGGTATGGTATCAAGGTTTAGCTTGAAAAACTCTGTAACATGCATTATAGAATTGGCTATGAGTTGATTTTCAATCCCTAAGTCCTTTCCAATTCCGAATATAAATTCAGATTCGGTATAATCTAATGAGTGATCTTCCCAAACCGTTAGACAAGCCATATCTAGTAGATAACGATTTTCCCAAATTTCTTTATTTGCTAACAACCTGTCACGATAAGAACCATCAAATTTATTTTCAGCGCAATTTATATAAGTTAAAGACGATGCCAATAGTTGAGAAAGTTTATTGTCTTTTCTGTTTTTTTCTTTGGAACTAAGTGCGTGATAGGTAATATTAATGGCTAGATATTCTATTTTTTCTGCCTTTGTTTTCAAATCTTCGATACCATTTAAATAGTGTTTAAATAGCAAAACATCTATAAATAATAAGGAGTTCGTAATTAGACTATTAAAGGTCTTGCTAAAAATGTTGTCTTCTATATAAATTCGTGAAGCCATTAACTTTTCGAGCTTTGCAGAAGTTTTGTTACCCGTAAATAGCTTACCGAAGAAACCCGATGTATTGATTTTTAATACCTCATAAAATTTATAGACCTGTTCTACAAAGTCGGTAAAATCGTCACCGCCTTTTATGATATAGGTAAAATAAAGGGCATTAAGTAAATTGATTTTAGCTTTTTCATCTTCAGACATGATATGCTCAGGATGAATAAAATCGGGTATTCCTGAATTTAATCCATATACGAAGCCACTCTTTTTCAGAGTATCATATAAGGCGTCGAAATTGGGGAAAGCATTTTGGTGTTTTTGAACGACCGAGCCATATTTTTCTATCCAACCAGAGGCAGACGGGTTCATATCTAAATAGTTTATCGCTGCAAAGTTAGCTAATTATTGTTTTACGCTTAACGTAATCATATTTATAAAAGGTTAGCTCTTCTATTTAATATCGTTTTTAATCAGCGACTATTTGAAAATGAAAACGATAAAAATAAATTTCAATATTTTTTTTATAAAAATGAACCTTTCTTTTTTTGCTGCGTAAGTAGGGGTGATTCTAATCTAAAAAAAAAGAATAATGAAAAAATCAAAATTATTTATGGGACTTGGGGCATTAGCTCTAGTAGGAGTTCTTTTAGTTGCGGCTGATCATATTGATGCGCCTGGTTCTATGGGGACCTCGGCAGACATTGCCGATTTTTATGCCTTTGAACCATCACTTGGTTCAGATAACACCGTATTTGCGGTAGACCTTCAATCTAATGTATTGCCAGATCTGGCTTACGGTACATTTGACGAGAATGTATTATTGGAAATCAATATCGATAAAGATGGTGATTTGGTTGAAGATTTAGTAATACAAGCAATACCAAGAGATGGTAAAATGTATTTCTTCGGTCCGGTTGCACCAAGTGAAACAGGTTTGAACGGTACAGTTATGATGGACTCGCCTTTAGGTTCGGTAGCTATTTCTGCCGAAACGGCCATCGTTGAAACAACGAGTACTGGAGTGTCTCTTTTTGCAGGACCACGACAAGATGCTTTTTTCTTTGACTTCTTTCAATTTAACGCTGTAATAGGTGGTGAAGCTCCATTAGGTTTTAAACCAGCTGGTGACCCTGCTACTACTGACGATGATGATACGACTGCTGTTGATACTTTCGATGGTGCCAACACCATGTCTATTGTTATTGAAATTCCAAACAGCCTATTAGGAGAAACAACTGCCGTTAATGTTTTACAATTACCAGTTTATAAAACATGGGTAACTACAAATGTTAAACAATAATAACCTTATAAATAAAATTAAGATGAAATTTAAAAATATAAAATATACATTTTTATCAGTATGTGCAGTAGCTGGATTAGCTTCTTGTAACAATGATGATGATAATACACCAATAGTAGTGACTCCGACATGTGATGATGGCATTATGAACGGTGATGAAACAGGCGTTGATTGTGGTGGTACTTGTACGCCATGCGAAGAGGCTATGGAACTAGATTTTACAGGTATATACGCTCAAGTAGATTTTATGGGTAGACCAGGAATTAATACGGTATTGAGTGCAGACGGAGAAATTAAAAATTCTCATAACATGTCAATTCCTTCAGAAATGCAAGCAACTTTTCAAGCAGCTTTTGAAGCTAGATTAGAAGCATATCATGATGTTTACGCAACTATTTTAGGAGCTGATCCTGCTGCGGTAAACTTTGAGCCAAATATTTTGGGCGATATATTGAATGGTCCTTCTGATGATGGTTATACGAACAACCCTGTAACAGCAACCGTTTTAACTACAGTTTTATCTAATGACGTATTAGAGGTTGCTCCAAACTTACCAACTACGTATTTCAATGGTGGTAGTGGAGCTCCAAATTATGAAGGTGCAGTCGGTTTAACAGGAAGAACTCCTCAAGACGATGTTATTGATGTTTCATTGATATTATTATTTGGTGGTGGCGATGGTGCAAGATTCAGCGGTCAAGATACCGATAACGATGGTATGGCAGATTTACCAAGATTAACTTCAGATGGCGTTGGGCTAACCGCTACTGTAGGTACTACATTCCCATACTTGGGTTCACCAGAATAAGAAGTTGCCTTCACCTTATAGATATTAATTAATCGGTAAGACTGGCACACCCTAATTGCTTATGAAAGAGAAGGGTTAGGGGAGTTGAAAAGCTCCCCTTTTTTTAACAATCCGAATAAAACACAACCTAATGAAATTAATAAAGCTATTCATAGTATTGATACTGGTATCCTCTTGTGGTACTAAAAATCAGGATGCAGTTGCTCAAAAAAATGATTACGAAAAGTATTTAGTTTCTAAAGAAGTAGAAACATCATCAAAGTATTTTGACCTGTGGAATTCTAAAATTAGACCCGATAGCATGCAGCTTACTAGTTTTGGCATTGTAGGAGGTGAATACAATCGATATTTTCAACAAACCGGGAATATTGAATTTTTAAAGAAAGCTGAAAAGAGTCTTAAGAAAGCAGTCGATATAGCCAATGTAGGTAGACCTGGTTATTATAGAGCATTGGCAAGAAATTATATTTCTCAGCATCGTTTTAGAGAAGCGTTGACATTAGCAGATTCTGCTGCTACAATTGGTGGAGATAAGAGTGAAGCACAAAGCTTGTATTTTGATGTGCATATGGAGTTGGGTAACTATCAACTTGCCGAAAAATATTTAGATAGTTTAAAAAACATGTCCGATTTCGGTTATATGATACGTTTAGCAAAATGGAACGATTATAAAGGAGATTTAGACACAACTATCAATTTTATGGAAATGGCCAAGGCGAAGGCTGAATCAGCTAAAAATAAAGAATTGATGTTATGGAGCTATACCAATTTAGGCGATTATTATGGTCATGCAGGTAGAATAAAAGATTCATACAATCAATATTTAAAGGCTTTAGAAATTGATTCTAATAATGCATATGCCAAAAAAGGTATTGCGTGGATTGTATTCTCAAATGATAAGAATGCGGTTGAAGCTATTCGAATATTAGATTCAGTAACCAAAACATATAATGCACCAGATTACTTTTTACTTAAAGCTGAAATAGCAGATTTTATGGGTGATGACTTAATTCGCACAAAAAATTTAGACCAATATTTTACAAGGGTAAAAAACGAAATGTATGGTGATATGTATAATGCGTACAATTTAGGACTATATATAGATGAAACTAAGCAGTATGATAAGGCGTTATTACTGGCTCAAATAGAGGTTGATAATAGACCAACGCCAGAATCATATAGCTGGTTAGCATATAGCTATCTGAAAAATGGAGAAATAAGTAAAGCTCTTGAAATTATGGATACCTATGTTTATGGTAAAACATTTGAACCAGCATTAATGTTCCAAGCAGCTGAGGTGTATAAGACAAATGGTGAAGAAGAAAAAGTTAAAGAGTTAAAAATAGAATTAATGGGTGCCCTTTATGAGTTAGGGCCCAATATGGAAAAGCAAGTCCATGATTTGTAATTGATTGCCCAATTATATTCATTTCTGGTTTGTTTTAGGTTGGATTGTTTTTTTTCAGCGCCATGGTTTTAATCTTGGCGCTGTTATTTTTAGGTATTTCATCGAAAATTTAACGTTTTTTAAGATTTGTTTAGATGAAATACATATATTTATCGACCAAATACATTTAAAATGCCCCAGCATCTTAAATAATTGAACCAAAAGTAACCAAGTAAACTAATTAGTGTTATGGAATACCTACTCTTTACATTATGGATTAGCTTAATGATTTTATTAGTTGGCAAAACAATTTTTGCATATAGATCATTACAAAGAACACTCCACAGAACAAACAGTTCTATTTAAATCAATTTTCTTAGCAGTACTGGTAGTAATAGCAAATCAAGTATTAAAGCTGTTACCAAGGTTACACTTATAATCAACCCTATTGTTATACTAGGTTG
>TARA_R110001583_G_scaffold20698_2_pt1 | contig 17164 bp, 14 predicted proteins | sample TARA_R110001583 | Tara Oceans TARA_R110001583 (sample SAMEA4398432) | marine metagenome | biome: Polar Biome; feature: [MES] marine water layer (ENVO:01000295) within the mesopelagic zone...; material: water (ENVO:00002006), including particulate matter (ENVO:01000060) such as...... | reverse complement strand
GAATGCTACTGAATAGTAAAACTTACATAGACGCTGTCTTGTTTTAAAATTAACCAGGCAGCTGAAAATTAACTCAAAAGCAATATACTGACTAAGGATATGGATTTTTATAATGTGGGTTATTAATACCTAATTAAGCTATTCCCTTATTAACTAATTAATTCTTAAGCTTTCATTCATGTAAATTCTTTTAATTTAGTATGATTCTAAATTTCACTCAGTATACATTCAAACAAGTTTTCATTATTTAGACTTTTACCAAAGTAGACGGTTATAGTGAAAAATATAGTTGCTCTAGCAATTATGTTATTGTGCACTTCTAGCCAAAACTTGGTATATTTATAAACAACTTACGGTTCTGATTATTTAATTCAAGAATTACAAGCTAGCATTAATCAGGAACTCATTATGCTTATTTATAGTGAGTTAACCTTTTATTTTTAAGTTTTATCAGAGGATATAATGAATAAGTCAATTACTTTATTAATGAGAGGATTATTTGCAAAAGTACTCACCATTACTTTTTTTGGACTGGCTGCTGCTATTGTCATCTCTTTATTTATGGACATTGCAGGAGGGCTACTAAATCAAACTGACCTTACTGAGTTGCTACTTAAAAGTATTAATACCGGCATCATTGCGTTAGCTGTATTTGAGCTAGCCTTAATTATTAATAAAGAATACACAGAGCCAGAAGGTGAGAGTAAAAAGGATGCGATAAAGACCTTACGTGGTACATTACCTAGATTTATTGGCACAGTTTGTGTTGCTTTATCATTGGAGGGGCTGATTATGGTTATTAAATACAGCCAATTAGACTTGGCAGGTAATTTATACTATCCGGTAGCGATCATTGCCAGTACTGCATTACTTTTAACTGCATTAGGCCTTTTCCTATTCTTAACAAATAAGAGCACCTAATAGGCATAAGCATATACCTGGCTTCAGCAATCGATTGTTGAAGCTTTGTTAAAATCATATGTAATATTCAACAAAGCTCCTTTTAAATTAAGCTAATTCAAAACTTAAACAAGCTTAATTAAGATTTAAAGCGTTTCACTAAATTATCTAAGCTTGTTGCCATCGATTTTAAAGAGTCAGTAGAAGTTTCGATATTTTGAGATGCTTGTGCACTTTTTTCTGTGCTATCGCTGATGTTAACAACATGAACATTGATTTCATTGATTACTGCAGATTGCTCTTCCGTAGCTGTAGCAATTTGCGTGTTAAGGTCAGAAATATGCTGGACATTATTTACAATTTCATTAAGCACTGCATTTGTTCTATGTGCGGCTTCAAGCCCAAGAGTCGCTTGTTCACTACTTTTATGAACAGAGTCAACAGCCATTTTAGACCCATCTTGAAGCTCAGTGATCATCTTATTGATTTCGTCAGTGGATTCGTTTGTTTTCTTCGCTAGATTTCTAACTTCATTTGCAACAACGGCAAAACCTCGTCCATGTTCACCTGCTCTTGCTGCTTCGATTGCTGCATTAAGTGCAAGTAGGTTTGTTTGCTCTGAGATACCACGAATAACATCAAGTACGCTACTGATTGAATTGCTGCGTTGCGCTAGAATTTCTATATTGGAGGATACATCGCCCATATATTCAGCCATATGGCTAATTGTTGTGGTTGATTCATTAACGACTATTTGTGCTTTTGTAGTCATCTGTGTTGCTTCATCTGTTGTTTGCGCTGCAACACTTGCATTATTAGCAATTTCAGCAATAGTACTACCCATTTCATTGATAGCCACTGAAACTTGATGTGCTTCATCGCGTTGTTTATCGAGCGATACCTTAGAAGCGTTTGCATCTTGATAAACATTTTCAGAAGCATTTTTTATATCAGCGGACGTTGATTTTACATCCTGTACCACGGTGCGAATGTTTGCTACAAAGGAATTAAAGCCTTTGGCTAATTGAGATATTTCATAGGCGCCATTTTCATCAATTCGACTGGTAAGGTCTCCTTCACCTTCACCTAACACTCTAAAACTAGTAGCCATCTTTTTTAGTGGTAACACTAACTGATTGGAAAGGACTATACTGATACCCACAAAAATAATTATAATAATTACAAACATGATAAACATATAGTTACGTGATTCGTTAAGTTGAGAATATAATTCAGATTTAGGCACTTCGGCGACAACATACCAACCTAAACTATCAATGTAGCTAGTAGAGATAACAAAATCACCCACTAGTTGAAATGCAAAAGACTGTTCAGAAAATAGCTTTTGTTTATCCAAGTTAGGATAGATGTCACTGATATTTTTTGATTCAGCAAAGTTACGATCCTTGTGTACCTTCACTAACCCATCTTTGTCTGCTAAATAGACAAAACCACTTTTTTCTATTTTGAATTGGTTTAATAAATTAACAATATCAGAAAATGTTCTAGATACCCCTGAAGAACCTCGTCCATTTAACTGTTGATAGTTAACAAAAACATTAATTGTGCCATCTTTTTCAGTGTAAGTACTTGCTGAAGAATCGGTTCCACTATTTTTGAAAGCAAAATACCAACCATCGTGATCATCATTTTTTAACTGGCGAAGAAATCCATTCTGATTCCAGTATTCAGCAGATTCACGCTCAATATATGAAGCATTACTGAGCATATTTGCTTGAGCTATACCACTCAGGTATTCGGTCAGTAATTTATCTGTTTCGTTGGAATTATTATTATCGATCAGCCTATATATAAAGGGGTTATTAGCAATAGCCATGGTAATTGCCTTCATTTCAGATATTTCACCATCCACAGCTTGCGACACCCGTTTAACTAAATTAGGTAATTCTGAATTTTCTAGTCTGCTTAATAATAACTCGCGAGATTTCATCTGAGCAACAAAAGCGATAACACTTGTTGAAACAACAACAGCAAATAAAATAGTTAAAATTAATCTGTTTTTTATAGAAAGTGAACGCATAAAAGCCTTAATTGATAAATTAAAATGGTTTAAAGAATAATAATAATTGATTGCGATTTATTTTTATTGTAATAACACAACAAAAATATTAAGGCGCAGAGTGTAGCACTTAGTTGGTAGTTAACAATTATTTGTTAAAATATTTATTTTAATAGTTACTGACACGCACTTATATCCGTCTCAATTAAACTCAATATTTAGCAAGTGCTGAGGTGAAGGGATGTTAAACAGAAAACGAGTTGGATAAATTTAATGAAGGATGTTTGCTTGAAGTTAAAATATTTTTATTGATAATCTATTACTTTATATCACGGCTTTATTACTGCTATTTCCAGCTCTGTGTTTGTGATTTTTGAGGAAATTAACAACTCAACTTAGCCTATTGTTAATAGTCTATTGTGAGTATTATCAAAAAAATAAGCACTCCTGATCCAACTTGATAAACCAAAAAATGGGTAAACACCGCTCAAAAATTAAAACACCTGTTTTATTGATCACCGTTTGTAATGTGCAGTTTCACTTCGTTTACATGTTATATCTGATTTAGTAAGTAATAAAACTTAAATTTAAAATGAAATGTGATTGATTATTGACCTGTTGCCGATATTTCCATCGATATATGTTTTTTTGTATAAAATAAATTCATGTTTAACTTATTGTATTTTTAAGAGATAAAATAAAAGTATTAATTATTTAATAGATATTTTGGCATAAAATGATTTTTGTACTATATTTTTTTGGCGGTAAAGATTTACCGTAAACTTATAAATTTTTCTCATTTAGATGTTTAAATATTGTAGCTAGAAAAAGGCAAACTAAGGGAAACTTTAGGACGCAAAACTACCGACCTGTTGACAAGTTATTGTCTATGGCAGCGGAGTTACCGAGGCGATATATATTATCTCCCTCCACGTTTTTTTCAAAGAATAATACAATGTCCCTTGACGCTGAATGATCACTTTTGTGGAGGCAAAAATGAATCAGCAACTTTTTAACGTAAAAAAATCATCTCTTGTATTATTATCTTTATTAGCGGGCAATTCTATAGCGACAGCTGAAAACCTACAAATAAATTGGACAGATAACTCTATCAATGAAGATGGATTTATGATTGAGAAGCGATTCATAGAAAATGATGCATTTGAGCTTCTCTCTACTTTACCAGCTAACACCAATACTTATACTGATTCGGATACTGTTTTAGACCAAACATACTGTTACCGTGTTGTGGCTTATAATGAAGCAGGGCAAACACCTTCACCAGAATCTTGTTTTCTAGCAAGTGCAACAATAGAGCCGGCAACTCCTGAAGAGCCTATTGAGCAAGAAGACTCGAGCACCCCAGTAGATCCTATTTATACAGCAACAACTATTTCAATCTCTCATGAGTTTACCAATCAACCTATTGATATAGAAATCGGTGGAAAAGAGCTTTATTCATTTAAAAGCGATACTGTTTATAATGAAGATTATAGTGTCGATGGTGTTTACAATACTAAATTTGTAGTTGATAAAGGCACTGTTAATTATAGAGAACATGATTACTTTAGTTTTCAACAACAAGGTGTTGAGTTAAGTAATGGTTATGCAAATATGGCCTTTAATACAGGTAATAACTTATCATTTGATCTAAAAGGTAATGGCGAAAAACAAACCGCGACTTTATATATGAAAGCAGGGGCATGGAGTAATGATGTTTCAAGCATTATTGTGAATGTAGGTGATAAGATTGAAAATATTGCTCTACCAAAAGGTTATATCTGGCATTATTTTACAGTTACAATTGATTTTGATGGCTCTGCACCAGTAAGTATTACAACAGATAGTGACCGTGGTAGTTATAGTAAAGTAATATTTGCAGGTATTGTACTTAACCAAGCAACCTCAGCTGCTGTGGTTGAGGATGTTGCCGAAGTTGAGGCAGTAAAATACGCATCAATTGTTTCAGTTGATGAAGGGGTCAGCACTTCAATTGATGTTACGGATCTAAAGTTCATGACTCATAACAATCAAACAGGTAATAATGACTCATCAGAAGCTGTGGTTGAATTGTTAACTTATTATGGTGATAACAGTATATCGACCAAGCGTTATAATTTTATTAATGACAATGGCGAAAATTTCTCTGGTTATAAAAAATTGAAATGGAATGAGGATAATGGTGTGGTAGTGAAGCTTAAAAGTGGAGATTCACAAATTAACACTGCTTCTTTATATTTCACTGTTGGCGCTTGGACTCGAGATGTTGCTGAGGTAGAGATTCTGGTCAACGGTAAAAGTGAGTTAGTTGAATTAAGCTCAGGTTACTCTTGGAAAAGTATTAAAGTTGATATCGAATTTGAAGGTGAGTTAGACCTTGATATACATCCAGTTGGTTTATTATCTAGTTACAGTGCTTTCAAATTTGCAGGATTGACAATTAACTAATATAAGCACTGTATTTGAGCTTACAAAACCGAAGCAGGATTGCTTCGGTTTTTTGTTTTAGAGTACTAGAACGATTTAAATTTTGTAACCAATAGAACAATAAGGTGTTATTAGTTAACTCACTAGCCGTGATTTAATATTGTGCAAGGTATTTACTAAGCGTTCCCTACCCGAACGCTAGGTAATTCAATTACAATAAGTGCTACTGATTTATTAACAATGTAATTATAATAAATTAATTTTCATTAAAAGAGTGCAAGCTTTTAGCTTAATGAGTGAAATGCTTGAATTCTAATAAGCTTATGTATATTAGAAATAGACTAACCTGATCATTTGGATAACGAATAATGACGAATACTGAGAGTAGATTTGTTGACCTGGCCATGAAGCCTTCAATCATGGTAGCTGCATTAAAAATTTCATTGATTGTAGGCACCTTGCTTGCATTGATAAATCATGGCAGTGCACTTACACATATGGAACTGGATTCAGACCGAATATTACAGATTATGTTGACATATTTTGTTCCATATTGCGTCTCTACTTACTCAGCAGTAAAAGCAATTCAGGAACGCGAGAAAGTTATTAATAAAAGAGGGTAGTTGCAACACGATAAACCTCATTTATAATCTGAGGTTTAATTATAATTAACTGATTATTTAGCATATTCAGCTACCTTAGCGGAAAATAAGTTTCGTTTTTGGTTCTGAAAATTTATGCATTATTAAAAAATTCACAAGTGTTAACATGTTGTCATTTAACTAATTGAAAAATAATGTTTTTTTAAATCCTATCTATGGATTAACTTTATACATAATCAGGAAAAGCTAAGTGCTTAATACTTAGCTTTTTATGTCTCATTAAATTGCTACGGTTTGATCTCGACTTTCCTATAAAAACATGTCGACTTTTTTATTAAGTACAATGTTGCTCTAATCAGAAGCAAAAGAGACATTAAGCTATCATCTTTACAGTGAATTTTTAACGATAAAATGCTTCAACCGTTCCTTTTTTTGTTATCAAAAGTGGTTGGCCACGGCGGTCTAACGCTTTATGTGCTGAAACTTTAACCCAACCTTCACTTATACAATATTCCTCAACATCGAAACGTTCTTTTCCGTTGAGGCGAATGCCAATTTCGTGCTCTGAAATTTCTTCTAAATGATGTGGACTACGCGGGTTTCCTGAAAAGCGATCTGGTAAAGCGGGTAGCGATTTAGTGTCGTTCATGTTAGTAGCCTATAGTGAATAAAAGTGGGCTATTGTAAGCAAAATACAAAAAACGCTCAAGCGCTATAGTTATAATATTTTTAATTACCCACACAAACTCAGTCAGATAAAGAAATTTAAAGTGATTTAATTTCAGGCGGTTAAAAACATAGTATTAGAATGCTTTAATAAATTTGGTACTTTTGCCCGTAATGCTTGAATTAAAAAATGCTAATGGATAAATAATTTACCGTATTCATTGGGTTAGTTGTGGTTAATACAATGCGATAGAGACTAAGCTTTGTAGGTGATCAAGCCATATATTAATGTTATTTGCACATCCAAACTGAACAGTTAGTGTTGCTATAAGAACACTATAAAAGCAATTAAATTACAAAAATATAACATTAATGGGTAAATGGATTGTCTATTTTAGAGCTGAGCCTGCACTGTTCAATAAACTAATAACAACATATTTTGTTAGTCTGATTTCTGTGGCCAGTATAAATATAATTATATAGCTCAAGGTCACACTCCAAGCCTGGATTTGTTAATAAACTGAGAATAATGCTTAAACATACTTTTATTGTATGGCTGCATTATCAAAAAATTGATTAACGATATAAATCAACATTAGCTTTACATGGTTTACTGCATAATTTGTTAGCCAAAATTGTGTACCACTACATTATATATGGAATTTATATGAAAGAAGTTCAGTTTAGAAGTATTGACAAGTTATTTATTAAAATGTCTCTTAATGATAAATTTTGGGTTATTTTTGGATTGTTTTTACTGGTATTAAGTGCCGTTTCTATCAGTCGTTACCAACATACGTTGACACAAATACAAGCTCAATCGATGACTGCACTTGAGCAACGCTTATCTGGTATCGTAATGGCTTTAGAATCGACAGGTCAAACAGATAAATTACCTTCTTTGGATGTTCGATTATCTGTATCACAACAATTGTCATATCGTCAAAATAACGAAATAACGGCCATTGTTAAAACACAATCACAACAATATGTTTCATTATCTGAGTCAGTTGAAAAATTAGAAAAAAAAGCTAACCAACAAGCATTTGAAACATTTATTTTATCTTTTTTATGGGTTTTACCTTTTGCACTTGTACTCTACTGGACAGCAACGTTCTTAAGTGGTGCATTATGGGTATTATGGGATACCACTGTAAAAATTGTAAAAGGGGACTTAACTTCTCGCTTAGGTTTTCATGAAGGTCGTGATGAGTTCGGCACTATCGGTGTTTCGCTTGATAAAGCAATGGATACACTAGCAGAGCTTGTTGATACGGTGAAAGAAAATGCATCAATGTTACACAATACTTCATCAGCAATTGCGGATCATAGTAAACAAAGCGAACAACAAATTAATCAGCAATATACTTCTTTAGACTCGGTAGCAACGGCAATGGAAGAGATGACCGCTTCTGCTTTGGAAGTGACCAATATTTCTCAAAGTGCTTCAAAACATGTAGAGCAGAATTCGGAATATATAAAACAAAGCGATACACGAGTGCAACTTGCCATTAACGAGATACAAGCATTATCAAATTATATACAGCAGACATCAAATTCTGTTGCAACCTTGAAAACAAATGCTACAAAAATTGATGAAGTTATTACAACGATTGATTCAATTTCAGAGCAAACAAATTTATTGGCGCTTAATGCCGCGATTGAAGCTGCGCGAGCTGGTGAAATGGGCAGAGGTTTTGCGGTCGTTGCTGATGAAGTCAGAACACTTGCAAGCCGAACTCAGTCCGCTACTGTTGAAATACAATCAATGATCAGTAACTTACAATCAGAAACAAATAACATATCAGATATTACCAATAATACTGTTGAGCAAGCACAAACCAGCAGTGGTTTAATAAAAGAAATTGGAGCAGATGTTAATGCTATCGCTGGATCATCACAAGCGGTGATCGAAATGACATTTCAGATTGCCACATCAGCGGAGCAACAAAGCTCTGTTGCTAATGATATTGCTTCTGAGCTAAGTGGTATTAGAGAACAATCAAATTCTATTCGAGATTTAGCGCAGCAATCTTCGCATAGCACTAAGAACCTCTCTAATGCCGCTGAAAATTTAGGAAGAATTTTAGCGCATTATCGAACATCTTGATATCAATGCTCAGTTGCTGTTTTGAAGGTTTGCTTTTGTTATCAAAATTCAAATAAAATTAAGTATTTGATTAATGGTTGGAGAGTAAAAATTAATTCAAAACAGACATTATGCAAAATTAAAATGGTTATTCAATTATTGAATTTAAGTAATAATTTTTAATGAATAAGTGTTTTTTACTATTTATATAGAGTAGGTAAATGTTGTAATGACTATTAAGGCAGGAATAAAATATGCCCCTATCTGAAATGACTTTCTTTGAACGATTTGAGGCAGATATTTTATCTGCTAAAAAGACTATAACGATCAGAGATGAAACAGAGAACGATTATGCACCCAACAGTATTGTACAAGTCTCGACCTATGAAAATAGTCGATGGTTTTGTGCGTTGAAAATAAAAGCTGTAGAAACTATTTTGTTTAATAACCTGACTGATTTTCATGCGCAGCAAGAGAATATGTCACTACCAGAACTGAAAGTTCTTATTCAAGAAATCTATCCAAACATTCAAAACTTGTATGTGATTTCATATGAACTTGTTGATTAGGTAAATAATAGGAGCCATTGTAACTATGTAACTAACCAGGTTCGATTTGTGACACTCCATACACGTAATTATTTAAGCGCCTGAGTAAGGCGCTAGTTTAGTGATAAATATGAGGTGAACCTGCTAATGCTTGTAGGTTAACTATTACCTAACCATATATCTGCATTAATCGGTTCTTTATTTTTACGTTTTTTCTTGCCAGTACCTTCAGGTTTAGGCATTGGTTTATCAGCCGCTGAAAACACATCTTTTACAAACTCGACGGTTTCAAAACCAGCTACTTGCTCTCTTTCTAAGCGAAGCTTGTTCTTTTTCTCGATCACGTTGAAGTGGTGATAATCTTGATGGTCAATAATAGACAATGCTAAACCAATTTCACCAGCACGACCACTGCGGCCAATACGGTGCATGTAATCTGATGGGCTTCTTGGTAAATCAAAGTTGATCACCACAGGTAGCTTGTCAATGTCTAGACCACGAGCTGCGATATCAGTTGCAATTAACACTTGAATTTCACCTGCTTTAAATGCGTCAAGTACACGAGTACGAGCGCCTTGGCCTTTATCTCCGTGAAATACTTCAGCGCTAATGCCACGTTTAGCTAGTTTATCGGCTAAGTGATTACAGCTATTTTTAGCATTAACAAAAATCAATGCTTGTTGCCACTGATGTTGCTTAATTAAATGTGCTAACAGAGCGGTCTTTTGCCCTTTGTTCACTGTGAATACTCGCTGTACTAAAGTACTAGCATCAGCACTTTGTAAAAGTATTTCAACTGGGTCGTTAAGCAATTCTTGGGTCAATACAGTGACTTGTTCAGGGAACGTGGCTGAAAATAACATGGTTTGTTTTTTATTTGGCAATAAGGCTAACAATGAAGATAACTCGTCAGTAAAACCAAGGCTTAACATACGATCTGCTTCATCTAAAACTAAAGTTTTAACTTTATCTAGTTTGATAGCATTGCTTGAAATTAAATCCAGTAATCGACCGGGTGTTGCCACCAAAATATCCGTCCCACCACGTAATGCAAGCATTTGAGTATTTACTGATACACCACCAAAAACTGCAACGGTTTTGATTGCACCGTTAAAATGCACTGCATAAGATTTAATGCTGTCAGCCACTTGCTTAGCGAGTTCACGCGTGGGTACTAAAATCAGCCCTGAGACATAATTACCTTCGCTGTTTTTGCTACTAGATCTGTTGTTAGTCGCCGAGTACAAACTAAGCTGTTGCAAGATTGGTAATGCAAAAGCTGCTGTTTTACCTGAGCCTGTATTAGCACCTGCAATTAAGTCCCGTCCTGCTAATGCGCTTGGGATAGCTTGTGCTTGAATAGGCGTTGGTTGCAAATATTGCAGTTCTGCTAATCGAGTTAACAAAGGTGAAATAAGGCCAAGATCAGTAAAGTTGGCCGGTGCTATGTTGGTTGTGGCTTTTGTAGTATCAGAGGTCATTAATATAAAAGGCTCAAAGCTAAAATAATAGCCATCTATTTTAGCTTATTTATGTAGCGTTGAGTTAATTAAATCTACTAGGCTTTTAATGGGGCGGTTTAAAATGTCTACGATGCTATTAAACAAACAAGGTTTTAATAAAAAGTGCGAACATAATTTACTTAAAAGCATATTTTCCAAAGTAACAGAGTGTCTGTGTTTGTTATTTACTTACATTAATATTCTTTGATTTGGCATTTGTTTGTTCACAGTAAAGGCGATATAGGCCCAATGACAACATAGGGTGGCACGAATGCATTGATCATAAGTTGATTTTATTGTACTAAAAATTAAAAAATCGGCTTTAACTATTTTTAAAATCAATCAATTAGATAGCTCATAAACTATAAAAATGTAAACAACTTAGTTTAAAGTTTGATAGAGTTATTAAGATGTTAAATGATTTAACATCTATTAACATCAGCTTGTGAATAGGGATATCTAATTTAAATACAAGATACAAAAGTGTGTCGTAATATATTGTCGCCACCCTATGAACAGGTAAATTGTAAATAAAATTCAAGGAGAAAGTATGAAGTTAGTAAAGAAAATTTCATTAGTTGTTGCCTCAATTTCAGCCCTCGGTGCTTTTTCGAGCGCGAGTGCAGATCAACTAGATGATGTTATTAGCCGTGGAACTTTAAATTGTGGTGTAGTGCTTGATTTCCCCCCAATGGGTTACACAGATAAAAATAATAAACCCGCTGGATTTGATGTTGACTACTGTAACGATTTAGCAAGCGTATTAGGCGTAAAATCAAACGTAATCAATCTAACATGGGGCGATCGTATCCCATCTTTGATTTCCGCTAAAACAGATGTTGTTATTGGTTCTACTTCCGACTCGCTAGCACGTGCCAAATCCGTTGGTTTTACTTACCCGTACTTTGTTTTTAAATTCCAAGTTTTATCTAAAAAGGGTGTGAAAATGGCATCTTTTGAAGATCTTAAAAATGTAAAAGTTGGCGCAGCTCTTGGCACTACCTATGAAACTGAGTACTTCAAGTATGCTGATTCACAAGGTTGGGGAAGAGATAATTATACTTCTTTTAAGTCAGAAAATGATGCTTTCCTAGGATTATATCAAGGTAAAATTGACGCGCTTATTTCTACCAATACAAATATAGCCACTAAGCTTACTTCCGGTCAGTTTGACGATTTTGTTGCAGGTCCTTATGTACCAAACTATGATGATGTAGTTGGTATTATTGCAAAAAGAAACGAGCAAGCTTGGATAAAATACTTAAACCTATTCTTAGTTCACCAAGTAAGAGATGGACGTTTGAATGAATTACATATCAAGCATTTTGGTACACCTGTATCACCAGATATGGTTCAAGCATTAAGAGAAAATAAGTAACTTCTTGCCTGTGTTTAATAAAAAAAAGTCCCCCTCCAGCTGTGTTGGAGGGGGACAATTTAAACATCCTAGGGTTTACCTGCTGCCAGCTCTTCATTATAAATCGTATCTAATACCTAAAACCAAAGAATGAAAAATGCTATAAAAAATTATTTTTATAGCTCACTATTGTGGTGATTGATGGTGTTGCTTTAGGGCTAAAAAGATCAGGGATGAATTTATAGCGCATTAACTTAGACAATCTAAAATACATTATGGCAGAGGTTAAAGAATGAACAACAAGCAAATATTATATTCATCGATAATAGTTATAAGCCATAAAATAAAGCCGTATTTTAATCTAAATAAAATGGACTAAAGGCTAAACAAAATGCGTATAAAGAGGATATATGAATAATTATGAATTTCACTGGAATGTAGTATTTGACGCTTTCCCACAACTGTTAACGGGGGCATTTACCACGGTACATGTGTCGGTTTTGTCAATGCTGGTCGGAATAGTTATCGCTGTATTATTAGCGTTGGGGAAAATGTCAGAAACTAAAGCTTTATATCATATTGCTAATATTTGGATAGAGATAGCGCGAAATACACCTGCTCTTTTCCTTATCTATATGGCCTATTTTGGTTTAGGAGCTTATGGCATCCACCTTAGCCCTTATTTGTCAGTTTTTTGCGCTTTGGTTTTTATCAATGCAGGCTACTTAGCAGAAACATTCAGGGGTGGTTTTCAATCGATTCCTAAGACGCAATATAGTGCTGCAAAATCCTTAGGGATGAACAACTTTAAAGTGTATCGCTACATTATCTTGCCACAAATGTTTAGGCGGATTTATCACCCAATGACTAACCAATTTGTTTGGTCAATACTGATGAGTTCGCTGGGCATACTAGTGGGTATGAATGAACTATCAGGTGAGACACAAAGATTACAGTCAACTTCATTCCGAACTTTAGAATTCTTTATGGTAGCGGCTGTTATGTATTATGTGATCACAAAATTAGTGCTGTTTGTCTCTGATTTAATTGCTAAAAAAGTATTTAAAGGGGAGCTTTCATAATGAACTTATTTACTCCTTTATCTTGGAACGATACCGGCTTTATCTTAACTGGTATTTTAAACACCGTTTATATTTCAGTGATTGCGATCATTATTGGCAGCTTATTAGGGTTATTAGTCGGATTTGTGAGAGCAGAATCAAATAAATCCGTTAACGTTTGTTTAGGTGCGGTTTTAGATATCTTACGTTCTGTCCCCTTGATAATTCAACTTATACTGTTTAGTACTTTTATTGGTGTCATGGGGTTTCCATTACCGCCTTTTATTACTGGTTCAATCATATTGTCGCTTTATACCATGGCATTTATGAGCGAGGTATTCAGAAGCGGATTTAATAGTGTACCAATTTCTATGGTAAAAGCAGCTAGATCCTTAGGTATGAATTACTTACAAACAGTAAGATACATCAGAATCCCGATAGGCATGAGAGCCGTATTTCCATCTTGGTTGGGTGTTGCATTAAGTGTCATAAAAGATTCTGCTCTTGTTTCTGTTATTGGATATATGGAATTACTAAGAACCGCAGAGCAATTAATATCAAGGACACAACAACCGCTTATGATACTGATTGGCGTAGGGATATTTTACTTCATGATCTCTTACCCGTTGTCGCGTTATGGAAAATATATAGAAAGGAAAATGGAAATATGATTGAAATAAAAGGTGTTCATAAATCATTTGGTGACTTAGAAGTATTAAAAGGAATTGATTTAACCGTTAACCGCGGTGAAGTAGTGAGTATCATAGGTGCAAGTGGTAGTGGTAAATCTACTCTTTTATATTGTATTAATGCCATTGAGAAAATCAATAAAGGCAATATCATTGTTGATGGTGTTGATGTGCATGACAAGCACACGGACATCAATGCATTGAGACAAAATTTAGGCATGGTATTTCAGCAGTGGAACTCTTTTCCGCATTTAACTGTATTAGAAAATGCGGCACTAGCACCACAAGTTGTAAAAGGGTTTAGCAAAGAAAAAGCAGAAAAAATTGCAACCAAAGAGTTAACTCATGTTGGCTTGGGGGACAAACTACATGAATATCCAACTAAAATGTCAGGTGGTCAACAACAACGACTAGCGATTGCTAGAGCATTAGCAATGGAACCACCTTATATGCTTTTTGATGAAGTGACTTCTGCGCTTGATCCTGAATTAGTGGGTGAAGTCTTGGACACCTTAAGACTATTGCGTGACGATGGTATGACGATGATTTGTGTCACCCATGAAATAGCCTTTGCAAAAGAAGTTTCTGATAAAGTGGCATTTTTTCATGAAGGACTAATTGAAGAAATAGGCACACCACAAGAAGTGTTGGATAACCCACAAAAAGAAAGAACTCAACAATTTCTAAGTAAAGTGCTTTAGTTACTTATTTGTTTAGTCTCATTTGATGGGTTGCGTAAAATGAGACTAAACACTAGCTGCACTAAAAGTAAAAATATATGCTGGTTAAGATGAGACTTGGTTTCGTCCATTTTGTTTGGCGATATATAAATTTGCATCAGCAGCATCAAAAAGAGCTTCTGCAGATTGAGCATTTTCCAAGTAGTTTGCAACACCAAAGCTACAGGTAACATCTCGTGCTAAGAAAAATGCGTTATTAATATCATCATCTGTTGATAATATTTTTGATTTTGCTAGGTCAAATGCAGTCACTTGGTTAAGACCATAATTGCCAATTTGTAAACGATCATCAATCTTTTTCCGTAACCTTTCAGCTACTAAGGTCGCATTATGTAAACTAGTATTAGGCAGTAGAATTAAAAATTCTTCTCCCCCATAACGGTAACCAAAGTCTGAAGGGCGCAATATTTCAGTTAATAACTTACCAAACAGCGCTAAGGTATCATCCCCTACTGAATGGCCATAGTCGTCATTGATTGTTTTGAACTTATCCAAATCACACATTATCATTGAAAAATCAGCAAGCTGCCCATGATATATTTCATTTTCTAAGCTCAATAATTTTCGATATAAATACTCTTTTTTCTTTAATCCGGTTAAAATGTCGAGAGATAACCTATTAATTTCATTTAAGTTTTTTGCAGCTAAATCGATACGTCCATCACTAAGGTGTTGGTTATGGGAGTCAACAAATGCATAATTCATTGTATCTTGATAAAAAAGCTCACATTGTAATTCACTTGTCGTGCGTAAAGCATCACCTTGGTTTGGTTTTTTAACAAAATCTAATAATGAGAAAAAAGCTTCTGAATACCGAAAACCGGTATCTAATTCAATCACTTCGCCATGTTGATTTAAAACATCCATAAAGTTCCTTTACTGCGAAATGAGTTAAATATTAGACCTAAGATACTTTAAGATACAAAAGTAGCAAATCAATTAGTAATAAAATTAACTTGGCGGCTGTTTACACTTAATTTATATTCTATTTATATTATTCTTCTTGCACTCTAAAAATCTGCTCTAGTTCAAAAAAATAACATGATTAATATGAATTCCTATCTATATAACTTGCACGAGTGTCACTAGTCGCGTGTTTAAAATAGTGCTGATGGAATGAACAAATAGATCGCTACTAGGCACTTTGTTACTTATAAAAGAATTGCTTTTCCTAAATAAATTAATGTGTTTTTTTTGCAAGCGCAAGCAACACATTTACTGTAATTTCAATATTTACAATAAGTTAGGATTAAACAGAAAAACTCGCAACAGCTTACTCAGACATAGCTAAAATAAAGGCAAGTCATAACGCTGTATTTAGAATATTCAGTGTATTTAGGAGAGCCTGTCTATTTTGCAGGTCCAGTTTATTTAGGAGTACAAGTAGTGACTTTAATTATAATAAAAACGGTATAACGTGAACTTAATACTGAACGAAAAGTTAATTACAAAAAAAAGCACCTGACAATTGAAAGGTGCTTTTGGTTGTTATCAATAAATACACAAGGTGAAAGGTATTATTGAATTTCTTTGTTAACTCAATTTCTATAAAATTAACTTGCTTTACGACGGCTGTATCCAAATCCAGCTAAACCTAATCCTAGTAGGAAGATTGCAGCAGGCTCAGGAATACTCATAGACTCCGCGGTTAATACTCGAATGTAATCACCAGGCTCACTTGCTTTCCAGTTTACGTAAACCGTAGAATCAGTAAACCAAGCAAAGTCTCCACTTTCAATACCACGTAGTTGTGGGTTTAAATAATTTACGCCTGGATTTGCCAAACTGTCGCTTGCTGCCAGTAGTGTTTTTTCAAAAATGATGCCGAGAATTTCAGCATCAAAGCTAACCCATCCTTGTTGAGTCGCATCACCATCAGGGTCGAAGAAAACATAGTGACTTGCAACAGTTGTATCTGCAGCTATAGTTCCACCAGTTCCTCTTGTTGTCGATGTACCATCACCTAGGTCACTAACAGCTAAATCGGCACCAAGAACAATATTTTGATCTTCATTAAATGCATATAGATTTGGAGTGTTAAAGTTGTCGTCGCCAACGGTATTGTTAGGGTTTGACGCAGCAAAAGGAACGTCAAGTTCAACAAATGAACCACCTGGAACAGAACCCGCAGTTACTGCACCATCAACAATCACTGCTTGAGCGCCTGCAGTAAGGCAAAATAGTGCTGTAAGTGTAGTACATTTTTTAATTAAATTTTTCATAATAACTCCGTGTAATTATTTAATTGTGTATGAAAGTCAGATCGTGTTCATTAACGACCCTATATCAGTATTGCAATTAAAATGCCAATTTTAAAAGATGATGTAAATCAGATGTATATGTGAAATAAAAATCAACCAGTTGTACTTTGTGGAAATTATTTCGACAGATAAATCAATTAATTTAGGGGGCAGTTGTTAGGGTTTTTCTGATCAGTTAATGAAAGGTGTCGCTTGATGTAATAATTATCTTGTTTGAAGTTGTGCTCATTTAGGGGCTAATTAGTCAGCGAGTGGAGCTTAAAGAAAGTGAAATTGATCAATCTATCTTGTTAAAAATATCA
>TARA_R110001583_G_scaffold106536_2_pt1 | contig 17166 bp, 12 predicted proteins | sample TARA_R110001583 | Tara Oceans TARA_R110001583 (sample SAMEA4398432) | marine metagenome | biome: Polar Biome; feature: [MES] marine water layer (ENVO:01000295) within the mesopelagic zone...; material: water (ENVO:00002006), including particulate matter (ENVO:01000060) such... | reverse complement strand
GGCGTCGGCGTCGGCGTCGGCGTCGGCGTCGGCGTCGGCGTCGGCAGCTAGCGAAACACCATCAAACTCAACAAACTCAGCACCCTCTAGACCACCTTCAGTCTCGAAACTTAATGGGTCGGTTTCTTCAGCAATACGTGCAACGCGAACGAAATCGCTACCGCCACCACCGCCGCCGGCACCACCACCGGCAGCAGTCGCGTCAAGAAGATCGAGGAGATCGCCTTCTTCGTCGTCAAGTGCGGCAAGTAGCGCTTCAAGATCATCGTCTTGGGCGCTGGCATCTGTGGCTACAATCGCGTCAACATCAAGCTCGGGAGTAACAGCAACTTCTTGGCCACCCTCGACAACGTTAGCGCCGGTTCCGTCGGCAAAGTCTAGCTCCACACGACCATCCGCTGATGTGATGAGTGTTTCGCCTTCCTGAAGAACATCGCCAATGCTTAATTCGCGCAGGTTGCCGTCTTCGTCACGTGCCCATGCCTGACCTGAAATCGCTGTAACCGTTGCCGTTGCCATGTGCTGTTCTCCACCCACCATTCAATTAAAGAGGTCGCCGCTTTACCAAGCCCCTTTGAAAATGGCTATTAGCGGCATTTTGGAACAAGGCTAGTCTTGATTAAGACAGTTGCATATTGTACCGGTGGACAATACGGACAAAATAATTGGATGAGCGTGTCGATGCGGTTCGCGACTGCTGTGGCAGGAAAGTACTTGCATCCTATTACTGATCAAAAGAGCAGCAATAGCTAACGCCTGATGATCAAAGAGGCTGATATAGTGGCAAATGAGCAGCAGCTGCGCTTGCTCCTAATTCACAGCATGGTGCAAGCTGGCAATATCACGTCGCGAAGTAGAAGATGAATGGCTATGCTTTATTGAATCATAAGCTTTAATAAGACCAGCAATCATATTAAGCGCACCAGAATCGTTATTAGCATTACAACGCTGACAAAATTCGTGCGCGCGTGCAGCCAATGCAACGTAGTTCGCAGCAGTGACCGGGGTATCAAACTCAGACCAGTGGTGTTGAGCACTTGAGTCTTCCCACTGACTGCCAATCACTTCAAGCACTTCGGCATGCAGTTTTGCAGATAATGGCCAGTATGCCCCAATCGTGTCATATACCCAGCCAAACCAGTCCATCAGAAGCATATGGCCACCTATATTGGCCATACGTGCGCTACTCGGATTTTGCACCGTCAGGCTCTTGGGTATTCTTTCCACATCAGCCACTATAAGTGGCCATAAGCGCATAAAATGTTCGACTTGAAAGTTTTCTTTATCACCTTGGGTCAAATACGCAAAATGCGAAGCGTCTATTTTCTTCATGCGTTCGGGTAAAGAGGCAAAAGTCGCTGTGTATTGCGTAATAAGCCGGTTAGGCAAAGGGACATAAAGCAGGCATTGACGCAGCTCACTCATCCAGGGTTTTCGTTCTTCTGAGTTTTTCCACTGAGGAAGTTGGTCGCCTATCTCCAACAATACAAAAGAGCACCACGGCAAACTACCACTCTCCAGCAAAATAGGCACAGTGGGAATAACGCCATGGTAATAGCCATTTACTTCGCTCAACAGCGCAGTTTCATGCAGGGCTTCATTTTCTCGCGCAGAGACATAACACTTGAGCAACAAATAACTTGAGACGCCGTTGATATCAGTATCACGAATCAATACTTGCGCTATTGCTCGCCCATGAATCAGGCGGCACTGTAAAATCTCAATGTCGCTGTTACAGTGGTTACGTTCAACCAGCCACGGTAACAACCACTGTTTGAGCTTCCCTTGTTCAAAGCGTTGAACAAAATCCGTGGTTGAAAAGAGGGATATTTGTTGAGAGCGCGGCAAAAGCAGCATGTTAATCTGCTGGAAAAACTTGATAATGCTCAAAAAACTTACTAGCCCATTAACACTCGCTGCCATTAATTGGCGCATACCCAGCAGCAATATAAATAGCGTCAACAGCGGCCGCATAGTGCCATTAAGATAATCCAGCACGATGATCAGAAAACCTAGGACAAAACTGATATTGATCACTGTGAGAACGTTGCCTTGCAACATATCCTGGATTTTTTGCACCCTTTCAAACCGGTAGTAAAAGGCAACCACCAACACCAACCCAAGCACACATAAAACAGCCAATAGTGCTAGCAGAGGATGTAGAAGAGCGATCATCAGACAGAACAGTATGGCAATCACAGCTGATGATAAGGCGCCTAACACAACACCCAGTACACGTTTACCAAGTAATCGATGGTTGGCAACTAACCGAGTTTTATTCAAGCGCTGCAGTATTGAAGCGGAAAAGCTGGCAATGGCTTTTTTAACCAGCCATTTGAGCAAGGCATAGGCGCAAAAACAGAGGACTGCCAATGCGATCAGAACCGCTATTTTTTCACTGTTAGCATCCGCTCCGGGGATCCATCCGTCGATGCGACTACGGCCGGTTATCAACATTTGGAGCAGTTGCCAGGGGAGCACTAGGCTTGCCAACAGCATGACTTGAGTGGCGATCTGCATCAAGAGGATAGTGGCCACCCGCCACCGAAATGGCCACAGCACCTCACGGGCCAGCGCCATCATTAAGTCACGAACCTGATCGCCATGGATCTCATTCGTTTCAGTCACCAAATTGCTCATCAATCAGTCATTGGCTCGATAAGTTGCATGAATACGCGTAACTCTTCCGGCTGATCTGCTACCGGCATATACGTTGAAACTGCATGATGCACTGCAGATAGGATGACCTCATTGTGGCGCAGACTGCTCTGCTCTGCCTCTGCCCAGCCGTACACTGGCCATTGTTCTTGTTTCGCAAGGGCCTCCCCGGTCTCGTTTAGTGAAGAGAATAGCAGTGGCAGAAAGGCGCTCCCATAAAACTTGGTCACTGCCACTACCTGGCTACCATCGTGATAGCGTTTACCTCGAAGCACATCAGGGATGGATACATTTGCTTGAGGATCAAGCAGGTAAAACAGTCGCTGCCAAAATGGCGCTGCGCCATAGCTCTCTTGCATCACCCTCTCAAGCGCCTCGTCACTCGCGGGCAAGGGAGACCCTTCTTGCACGTTCCCTCTCAATAGCGATTCCGACCAGCGAGCTAACCCTTCATGCACCCAACCTTGCTTGAACATCATGTGTGCGTTTTGGTATAGATGAAACAGTTCATGTGCAGGCGTTAAGCTCCGTGCTGCATTCACATGCCCACCCAGAGCCATGCGAATATGACAATCTGGCGAGGCAGCGCTGCGTACAACTTCGTCATAAGCCTGCCCGCCACGTGTATGGACAGCTCGTAAAATCACCATAATGAAGTGCGCACGCTGATAGCGTGGCATGAGCAAAGGTGGTGTGAGCCCCAGCACGTCGCGATAAAGCGCATCGGCAGCCGCCAACTGAAGCTCCAAGTCTTCAAGTTGCACGGCGTTAAGCGCCTCACTCTGGTCAGGGCTCTCGACAAAGAAGTGAATGCCATCAACACCCTTCGCAGGATTCGGATCATTTGCTAACTCCTCAAGCGATCCATCACGTTGCAGGTAGTAGCATTCACCAGCTTCGGGCTGCGGCTGAGCAACAGCAAGCGTTAGCTTCCCCATCGTTGCACAAAGCAATAGCAGAGCGCCCCACCAGTGCCGGATTGGCGATAAGTGTTTATCCACGGGTCAGGTGTGAAAAAAGCGTGTGTAACCCAATACCATGAGATGCCTTAACAAGTACACGATCCTGCGACATCAGATGGTCAGACAATGCTGCTTCAAGCGCTTTGACATCCGAGAAATGAAACACTCCGGCGGCCACCCCTCCCAATAGTGGCGCTAACGCTTGGCAATGTTGTCCGCACAGCAGTATTCGCCTGGCCGATAGCGCGGCAAGTATGGGAACAAGCTCCAGGTGCAACGCCTCTGATTCTGAGCCAAGCTCCAGCATATCGCCGATAATCAATAGTTTGTGCTCCACATCTACAGGTAGAGCGGAGAAAGCTTCCAGTGCCATACGCATCGATAGCGGATTGGCATTATAGGCTTCATCGTACACAGTGATCGCCACTCCGTGGTAATCAATGGCTCGCACCTCTCCCCGCCCTGCCACAGCCTGAAAAGAGGCTAGGCGGGCCATAACGGTGTCTAAAGGGAGGTTATCGTGCCTGGCCACTGCCAGCACGGCCACGGCGTTAAGCAGCATATGGCGCCCAGCGGCGCCCATGTATACTTCATACGAAGCGCCATCAAACGTAATGCGTCCACTATTGCCTGCAAACTCAAGTATGCGTATGTCAGCGTCAGCATGCTCGCCAAAGCTGACTACTTTTAGGTGGTAGCTCCTTGCTTGCTCCGCAAGATAAGCATACTGCGGCATATCACGATAGAGAATGGCAACCCCATTGGGTGGCATGCCTTGAAAAATAAGCGCTTTCTTGCGGGCAATTTCGTCCAATGAGTGGTGATATTCCAGGTGCGACGCAGCGATATTCGTAACGATGGCGATATCAGGGCGAACAATATCCGTATTCCGGGTCATGGAGCCGATGGCCATTTCGACAACCCAGTACGGCGCTTCTTGCGGCATTGAAGCGATATTCCAGGCAATACCAATCGGCAGGTTGGCACTGCCTTGCGTTTGCCCTACTGAACCGGTGTAGCTAAGCGCATGGGCTAGCATCGCCACTGCTGTTGTTTTGCCTGCGCTTCCGGTAATACCAATGACGCGACCAGCATAGCAACGCCGTTGCCACTGCCCTATGGCCAGTGTTGCTGCACGAATATCATGTACCTTTAACACGGGCACGCCGATATCACGATATACCTCGCCATCATCACAAAGCACTGCTGAAGCACCTTTAGCCACCAGTGATTTCACTGCCGCGAATGGCAAAAAACCTTTACTCATGCTCTTTCCCCGAGCGACAACCACTTGCCCAGGTTGAAAGGATTTCGGCCAGCAGCATAACCCACCCGCCAGCCATTCATCAGGCGGTACTACTATCCATGCTCCTCCAGTTGTCGAAGCCATAGCCTCAGCATCAAGCTTATTTTCTAACGGTGGCTTGATACTGGGATATTTACCCTTACACAAAAGTTGCTGATAGGCCACCAGCCCTGAAAGGTAGTGCTCTACATCGTCAATCCTTACGCGAAAACCGTGATGGCGAATAAAAAAACCATCCACGACAGTAGCAGGTGCCTTAAAGTACATTGCGACTTCCGGCCAGAAAAAACCATTCAAAAGATAGTTCGCTCTAGTGTGCAGTGCCTGATAAAACGCATTGACATCGAAACCGTTCAGCACATCGGCTAAATCAGGTCGGGTCTCCAACTTGAGCAGTGTCTTGTGAAACGCCATTGACAGTTCAAGCAGCGTTGGAAAAGTGGTCACCCGGTCGCGAATAAAATCGACATAGCCCGCGATATTGCGCACCGCAAACGCGAAATATTGTCGCTCTGGACAATGCATCACTAATTCATTTGAGCAATAAGCAAGCCAATGGTCATGGGCCTTTTCGTGCCCGTTGGCGATAAAATAGTCAAACGCTTTGACCACGCAATCCAGCCAGAGACTATTGCGGGTATGGTCGTAAAGCCGCATCAGAGCAAAGGCGGCTTCACCATCGTAATAAATTATCCGTGTCTTTTCCTTAACCGACAAATCCGCAGCATTGAGTACATGCACGAAGCTACCGTCGACTTCCTGCATTCTTAAAATCCCTAGCGCCAGCGCGTCCACCAAATCAGCATAACGATCATCCCCCATGACTTGGTGATACTTCAGCAACGCAAGAATGGCGACCGCATTGGCCCCCAACTTAATGATATCGCCCATGTCCACCACATAGGCTGCCCCTTGGCGATGAACAACAAACTCGGAACATAAACCCGAAAGCGCCCAAGATATCTGTTGGCGCACCAGTTCAAGCTGCTCATCACTTAAAAGCAGTTGATCTGCACAAGCCTCATACCCCTCCAATAAAGCATAAGTACTGCTGGCGTGGCGTAACACATTGTAAGTATCAATGCGGCGGTCAAAACAAGGAAAATAGCCATATACATAGCGACCATCCTGGCCAACCTGTTTGCCTAAAAAGCGTGTCGAACGGGCTATCAGCTCCCCAGTGGAAGCCACTGTCAGCGGTGGCACCTCCCGCCTACCCCAGCGCCTAGGTCGGGTATCCAGCGCATGTACACTTGCTGTCTCAGCGCTAACATCCACAAATATGCCGGTAGTGGAAAAACTCCACACCGGCATATTATCGGCGAAGTCAGGCATCTGGCTTGAGCCATGACGGGCCTTTATGTAGCACTCAAGGTGATGTTGGTTAACTTCAGCATGCTCAACGTGCCCGCCTGCGTATAAACAGGCATTGGCGTTTAGCTCCATCTCAGACAACAAAAGATGCGGGGATCTTTTACCAATAAATGCTAGGCCGCTGCGAAAATAGCTGCGTTTATAGCGCTTCATCTCCTGTTTTAACGTCTGCCACTGCCACTCTCGTACGGCAAAAGGCCATTCCAAACGACACCACACCAAAGGATGGGAGAACTTTCGCTCCAGTCGTGACAATGCTTGCTTCAAAGTGGGTAATAACGCCGCCCAGTTGCCTTCCTGCAAGCTGCTCAAATCAAGTAGCACAGACGTGACTTGGGCACGTTCATAGCCATCGCTTACTGAAATCAACATTACTTGCGAAAATTCCGCAAGCTGGGTGTGTCTGGCCAACCACATAGGCATCACAGTGTCGCCCAGGCTTTCCAATACATGGGAGATTTCAACCGCTCGGGCAGAATGTTCAGCACTCGGCTTACTTGATGGAGGCGAGCAATGCAGTGAAGAATCTTTAATACCCGGCATTAAGTTGCTCAGTAAAGAAGGCTAATATTGGGGCAGAAATTAAACGAATAAGTGCTGAAACACAGCGAGGCACCGCTCGCGCTAAGCTATAAACATTAAAAGCGTTCTGGAACACGTTCCACAATCGATGCTAGCTTCAAAATAAGCTGTAAGCGGTCTCGAACAGCCAACTTTTTGAAAATAGCGCTAAGATGCGCTTTTACTGTCCGTTCAGTAATATCTAACTGACGCGCGACTTCTTTATTTGTAGCGCCGCGCACCACAGCCAGTGCAACGCCACGCTCGCGGTCGGTTAAGCCCTCAAGCGGCGCTGTATTGACAGTATCGCCACCTTCAGCCCTTTGCTGAAGCGCTTTAAAAGAGCCTCCAAGCACTTTAGCAAGCAGCTCTTGCCCAACCCACACGCCTTGGTTAGTAACCACCAATGCCACCTGCTTAAGCACCTCGGGCGCAGCAAGCGTATGAACATATCCCCGCGCCCCCAGATCCAGTGACCTTAACGCTTCACGGTCATCCGGCGAATAACTTAGCACAACGACAATAGCTCCCTTGGAAGTTACAGCACCGATAAGCTCTGACCACCCTTCCACCGTCGTAGACAGCCAAATCACATCATCTGGTTGTGTTTTACCAACAAATACATCAGGTTTGGAGGCTACCATTTCGGGAAACGCTTTTTTCCATCGCGCTTTTAAGTTTCCGTCCGTTGTAATGAACCAATGCTTCATCAGCGTTCCCCCATGGAATCACGCCACGCTCTTAAGACAGGTTTCAGCATGAACTGCATCACTGTTCGCTTGCCCGTTACTATGTCCACTTGCGCCGTCATGCCGGGAATTACTTGTAGTCTATCGGCGACATTTTCGTTTTCTAAACTGCGCACCCGCACTTGATAGAAGGTATTACCGTCATCATCAGTAATGGTATCGGCACTAATACGCTCAAGCTCGGCCTGTAAGCCACCATAAATGGCATAGTCATAGGCCGTCAGTTTGATAGTCGCAGGCTGCCCTGGATGCAAAAAGGCGATATCTTGCGGGGCGATGCGCGCCTCAACCAGCAGTTGGTCGTCCGTAGGCACGATTTCAACAACCTCTTCCCCTGGCTGAGCAACACCACCTATGGTGTTGATGTGTATGCGCTGAACAATACCATCAACCGGTGAGCGAATTTCTGTCAGCCGTACCCTATCTTGCAAACCAGTTCCCGATTGTTGCAATGCATTTAAGTCGCCCAACGTTTGAGCGAGATCATTTCGCCATTCACTCCGACGTTCTGCGCCCAGCTCCAGCAGTTGCCCCTCGGCTTCTTCCACTCCAGCCTCTAAACGTGAAACAGCGGCATCTGCCTGGTTACGCTCCCCTGTGGCACTGGATACATCTCTCTGTAACCGCAACACCTCTACTTCAGACACAGCCCCAGAAGCCAGCAGCGGGCGCGTCAAATTAAGCTCTTGACTGGCCATATTGACTTCACGCTGGGCCGTATCACGTCGAGCTTGTGCTTCTCGCAGCTCTTCCTGACGCTGACGAATGCGGTCATTAAGCACATTTTCTTGTTCGCGCAGCTCTTCGCGACGACTTTCATAAACCTCGCGCTCCTGCATCACAATGTCAGGCACTTCTTGACGGAGCTCTTCGGAAGGCTCAAACGCAGTGCCCGTTGCTAGCGCACGTAGCCTTTCAGCACGCGCTTGAAGCGCATAACGCTGGGCACGGTTTTCACGAAAATCAGAGATAAAGCGTGTTGGGTCGATCTGCATCAGCACTTGGCCTGCATCGACGATCTGTCCTTCGCGAATAAATATCTGCTCAACAACACCGCCATCAAAAGACTGGATACGCTGTAGCTGGCTAGCAGGAATCACTCGCCCTGCCCCACGGGTTACTTCATCGATAGAAGCGAAATACGCCCACACTAACAACGCAACCACAGTGAGCAGGACGGTATAGAGGAATAACCGTGCACGAATGGGCTCCTGCTGCATACGCGCCCAGTCGGTATCGCTTGCCCAATCGCGGTTTAGGTGGGCAGAGGTCACACGCTTGGCAAACAACCGATCCATAAAAGGGCGAAATGGTTTTTGGCCTTTTTCTGAGAAACGGCCAATCGCGTCAAAGCCTTTTTGCTCGGTAGTGGAAGAGGGTTTACGCGCCATTACGATGCTCTCCCGATCTGGCCTTTACGCAATGCCTCTACCACGGTATCCCGCGGGCCATCCGCCACGACCTTGCCGGAATCCATGACAATAATTCGGTCGACCAATGAGAGGAGCGAGGTGCGGTGGGTGACCACTAAGATGGTTTTGCCAGCAGCCACGTTTTTCAGGTTGGCTTTAAACGCTTCTTCGCTAGCATTATCCATAGAGCTAGTCGGTTCATCTAACAGCAAAATAGGCGGATCCTGCACCAACGCACGGGCGATGGCAACAGACTGTTTTTGCCCGCCGGATAGTGCTTGGCCGCGTTCACCTACTTGCAAATCCACGCCATGTGGATGGTTGTTGACGAATGACTCTAGGCCTGCCAAGTCAATCGCTCTAAGCAACGCCTCATCATCCACGCGGTCGCTACCGCCACCCGCCACAATATTGTCCCGCAGAGATCCTGAAAACAGACTAACGTCTTGGGGAACATAGCCAATATGCCGGCGCAGCTGCAGTGGGTCTAATTGGCGAATATCCACGTTATCAACCAGCACTGCACCCGAGGTTGGCTGATAAAACCCTAGCACTAGCTTGTTTAATGAAGATTTACCGCAACCAATGCGGCCAAGTAGCGCAACTTTCTCACCGGCTTTGACAGTTATCGATACATCCCTCAGCGCCTCGCGCTCTTCATTGGGGTAACGAAGAGTGACTTTCTCAAGGCGTATATTGCCAGCGAAGCTGGGCTTTTCTACATAAGCCTTGCCTTCATGGCGCTCTACTTTCTTATCCATTACTGCGTTGAGTGACTCAAGCGCCGTGGAGGATTGATGATATTGCGCCAGCAACGCTGCAGCCTGACTTATAGGTGCCATTGCCCGGGAAGAGAGCATATAAGCGGCAATCAACCCGCCCTGGGTGAGGTTGCCTTCGATGATTTGATATACACCTACGATAATGACGCACACCGCCACGCTGTGCTGCGCCCACTGAGCTACGTTGGACACTGACGTACTGACCATTCGTAGCTGCGCTCCGGTACGGGAAAGGAAGGCTGACGATTTTTCCCAGTGGCGCTGGATACGACTTTCAGCCCGCAGGGCCTTAACATTTTCTAATTGGGAAATCGACTCCACCAACAGTGAGTTGCGCTGTGCGCCGACTTCCCAGGTAGTTTGAGAAAGTTCATGAAGCTTACCCTGAGCAGCCAGCGCGTAGAGCAACACAAATACGATGCCCACCAATACCGGCAGCACTAGCCAGGGATTAATCAGCGCGATAATCGCCGCAAACATCAGTACAAACGGAAGATCGACAATCCCCAGAATGGTCGCAGAGCCAATAAACGCGCGTACCGACTCAAAAGACTGGAGCGTCGAGGTGAACGACCCGGTTGATGCAGGGCGCTCTTCTAAACGCAGGCCCAATGCTTTGGCCATAATAGAGGAAGAGAGCTTCACGTCCGCCCGGCTAGCGGCTAAGTCGACAAAGCTGCTGCGCATGAGCCTGAGTACCAAATCAAAGCACAGCACTATGAAGATGCCTATCGCGAGCACCCATAGCGTTTCCGTTGCCTGATTGGGCACTACTCGGTCATAGACGTTAAGCACGAACAGCGGCATGGCGATGGCGAACACATTGATCGCCACCGACCCCAACACGATATCGCGATAGAGAGGTCTGTTTTCGCGAATGACGCCCCAAAACCAGTGCTGGTCGCGGCGTTTCTTGACGCCTGGCTCAGACGCGTTATCCGCTAGAAACTTAGGACGAACATAAATAGCTTCGCCGCTATAGCCCGCGTAGAGCTCTTCCAGGGGCAGTTCAACGTTTGATTCAGATAGTTCAGGAAAAATGACGTTCGCTTTTTGTTGTTTGAGATCAATCCCCAACAGCACGCACGCCCTACCTGGTTCCAACAATAGAATAGCGGGAAAGAGTGCTGGGTTAAGCGCCGACAGCTTACTTTTAACAATCCGCGCCGTCAGTCCAGCACGGGCGGCAGCCCTACCAAATACGGAAGGCGTTAGCATGCCCTGCTCCAAGGGCAAACCAGCTCTAAGGGCCTCTGATGACACCTCATGCTGATGAAATGAGGCAACTGCTTTCAAACATTCGAGTAACTCATCGCCTACTGGCTGCTCGCTAGCATTTGCAGCGGTCGGCCTTTCCAGCTTGGTTTGTGTCACAGAGACCTCATTCCCCTAATGCCTATTTAGGCATCTATTTCCCCTATGATTAGCGAAAGCCGCTAATCCTTCGCCGCCAAACGACGAATAACTCTGTTTCCGCACAGCAAACTATTCAAATACATTAGCCGTTAGTGACCAGCGCATCCTCGTGGCCCAATTGCAGATATTGGGAAGTCATGACTGGCTGCTCATTAGCGGCATAATAAGACGACGCTAGCATATCAACCTGAGCGGGTAGCGAAGAAATACCGCGCGTAAAATCTTCTAAATTAAAGCCACGAGGCCCTTCCGTTCCACAAGCCATCTCAGCGCTAAGCGTGGTGTCGCCGTAACCCAATTCGTCAAGAGTGGGAATATCGTCACGCACCACTTCAAGGGTGTGCATAAGTTGCCCCATTGCTGCTAACGTACGCGCTTGAGCCAAGGTTAAGTCAAACTCTGCATTCGCGTAGGCTCGGCTGGCCTCGAAATACTCGTTTTCACTATCAAGCACGTCCAACAAAGTACGCTGGCCAATATCAAATTGCTGCTGATAAGCCCCACGAACCCGGTTAATCGATTGGCGATGATCATTCAGATAGCTCAATTGTTCACCCAAACGCTGTGTATCGTTGTAAGCAATTTGCGTGGTTTGACGTACGTTTGTACAGGCCGTTTCGCGCTGATTGACGGCTTGTTCAATGCGCGTGGCCGCCGCATCAAAAGCTGCACTATCAGAACCACCGCGATAGAGGTTCATGCTGGCAACCAGTTGAATACTGTGCTCATCACTGCGCCCAGCTATCGAGTCGTCTTGATTATTGGTGCCCGTGCGTCCCTGTATATCCAGGCGGGGCATAAAGGCGGCCTTCGCAGCCTCTTGTTCCGCACGTTGCACAGCAATATTTTCAATCGCGGCATGGAACTCTGGGTTCCCCTCAAATGCCATTTCGATCGCTTGGTTGACACCAGCGGGCAGTTCATCGGCCAAGCTAGGTGCAGGTGACATATTCTGAGGAGGAAGTTCACCTACGATACGCTGATAGCGAGCCGTAACATCGTGAAGGTTCGACGCCTCGGTCATCAAGTTGGATTCGGCTAACGCTAAACGGCCGCTAATTTGCTCTAAGTCAACGCCACGGCCCGCCCCGGAAAGCGCACGCTCTTCAATTTGCGAGAACACACGCTGGTGTTCGCGGTAGTTATCTTGAGCTAAACGCACCATCTCGCGGTAGCGAAGCACATCAAGGTAGGTTCGAAAAGCTTCAAGCGTCACCTCTTCACTTGCACCCAGCAGCTCAAAATAGGCAATCAGTCGAGTGCGATCCAAACGTTCTACTTCACTACGGGTGGCAAATCCATCAAACACCATTTGGGTGAGCGTGAGCTCAGCAAAGTCACTGCTATAGCTGCCGCGCCCATCATTTTGCTGGTCTTGCCGACCTACACCTGCAGAGATATCAATCGAAGGTAAATAATTACCCTTTGCGACTCTAACATCGCTCCCAGAAGCGCTAAAGTTCGCCCAAGCAGCGTTTACATCGGGATTAGTAATGATCGTTTGTTGAATAGTGCTGGGGAGATCAGTGGCGCCTGGCGCGTAGAGGCTAGTGGGAAGAGACTGCGCTAATGCCGTAAGCGGGACACAAGCTAACGTGGTCACTGTCAGCGGCTTAAAAACATGGTGACAGAAGATTTTTTTTAGTCTCGATACGGCATTTTTTTTCATCGTCAGCGTTCCCTATGATGTGGCACTCATTGCACGCAGCTCATTATTCGTGTGACCCATTGAGCTATGTTGCACTATTGCTTCAAGCGTAAGCTCGCGAAGTCTCATCGCTAAGTGAGCCTGAGTCCCTACGAGCGCCCAATTTTTGAAGTAAACACATGGTAGGTAAAACTTAATTAGCTGAGCTTAGCCTAATTTAGTTAATTTCCTACTCATCGTGAGGTCATAAAACCAAATGTCACAAAAAATTACAATAAGAACATCATTAAAACACAAAATAAATTCAGAATTATTCGTTTTTCTGTGCTTGTTGCAGCCCGAGCCCCAGCAGTATCAGCACTAGCCCAATCAACGTCGAAGGCAAAATAGGCTCTCCCACTACCAGGAAAAGTAACAGCAGCGATACTGGAGGTGAGAGAAAAATCAGGTTGGAGACTTTGGCCGTGCGCGACACCTTATGCATTGCCAATTGCCACAGAATGAAGGCCACCCCCATTTCAAATAGCCCCACATACACACCAGCGCCAAAGGCAGGCCAACCGTGCCACTGGTAACCGGGGCCCAGTAGTAGCAATAGGGTCAACACAGGTAGACCAACACTAAAATTTTGCCACTGGCCGACAAGGGGCGGCCGGCTATCCCGCGCATTGAGCAGCCAATACAACGCCCAAAGAAGAGTCGAAGCGAGTGCCAGCACGACTCCTAGCGGGTCGGCGAAAGAGACATTAAAAACCGCGCCTCGTGTTGCTATCACCCATACGCCTGCGTAGGCGACCAGCCCAGCAACAATATCCATACGCGTTAAGCGCTGCCCGAGCAAAGGCACAGCCAAAAACGCCATTGCTAAGGCCCAGGTGTAATTCAGTGCCATCGCCTCTTGCCCTGGGAGGCGGTCATAGGCGGCGAAGAGCACCAAATAATAGGCCACTGGGTTCATAAGTCCCGCCCACGCTGCTGTCTTCCAGCCGGTGCGCAACGCTGTGGCGATATTTCCCTGCTTGATGACCAGCGCCCCCATCAGTGCCCAGGAAACAAGCGCTGCGAGCCACATCAGCTCTAGAGGACTCATCCAAGCGAGCGCCACTTTGAAGGCCGTAGCCACCGTCGACCATAATGCGACGGCCCCTAACCCAAACAGGATCGCTTGCCTATCTTGATTCATCGGTCGATATGCCCTAAATCGCGATCCGGCTCCAACTGGTCGCGTACACGCTGTTTAAGAAGCTTGATATCTGGGAAACCGCCATCGCGCTTGCGCTCCCATAACAGCAGATCATCAAACCAGATCTCGAACGTACCGCCATGGGAAGGGGCTAATGAGACCTCGCTTAAACCTTCACCAAAGGTTGAGAGCAATTCCTGTGCATACCAACCACTGCGCAGCAACCATTGGCATTGCGTGCAATAACGGATTTGAATACGTGACATCCCTGATCTCCCAGGCAAGTTAATGTGGCATTCTAAAAGGATATTCTGTCATTTTGAGATGGTTTGAGATAGCTCTCTTGAGATAGCTCTCTTGAGACAGGTCGCTTGAGATAGGTCGATTAAGAAGGAGTCCCAATGGCCGAACATAATGTTTCACAAACTCGCCTGTATGAGTGGCTAACGGGCGATGACGACAGCCGCATGTGCGACGACATACCTGAAAGCGCCTGCGACGAACAACCGCGTAATTTTTTTCTACATATATGGGCCTCTTTGGGCAATAAACTGGCTGACGAGCTGTCGAGCGCGCGTTTAGTCTTACCCTGGCTGATGGGCATTATTGGCGCTCCCATCTGGATGGTAGGTCTGCTGGTTCCCATCCGAGAATCGGGTGCCCTGCTGCCGCAAATCTTCGTAGCGGGGTTTATCCGCTTAAAACCTAAGCGCAAATGGGTATGGGTGGCCGGCGCGCTGACCCAAGCCTTAGCTGCCTTAGCGCTTGCCGTACTGACGTTGTTCGCCCGCGGCACCTCGGGAGGAGCGTTAGTGCTCGCAGCGTTAGTTCTGCTCTCACTGGCACGGGGATTATCCTCAATCGCCACAAAAGATGTGCTGGGCAAAACCATTGCCAAGCGCCGCCGCGGTACGCTAATGGGCTGGAGCGGCAGCATTGCTGGTGGTGCAACGCTGGTCGCTGGGGCGCTGCTAATGCTGTTTGAGAGCCGACCCGGTCATTTAGTGGTAGCGATACTGCTGGCCATAGCGGCCTGCGGGTGGCTAATAAACGCCATTGCCGCCGCACGCATCGAAGAAACCCCTGGGGCAATAGAAGGCGGTGAAAACAGCTGGGACAGTATTAAACTGGGACTATCGCTGTTAAAAGATGACCGTACTTTTTTACACTTCAATCTTGCCAGGGCGTTGCTGCTCTCAAGTGCACTCGCCCTGCCCTACATTGCCCTGCTTGGGCAAAACCAAAGCGGCACCGACCTGGGAGGCCTGGGCATACTGATTGTGGTATCGGGGCTGGCCGTGATGGTGGCTAGCCCGGTATGGGGCAAACGGGCGGATCAGTCAAGCCGTGGCGTGATGCGCGATGCGGCGATCGGTACCGCTATCTGCTGCGTAATGGGTGCTAGTTTAGCTTGGTTACCCGGCGAGTGGACACACAGTGTATGGCCCTATGCGGCGGTTTATGCACTACTCGTGATTGTTCACCACGGTGTACGCTTAGGGCGTAAAACCTATCTCGTCGATATGGCCAGCCAAGATAATCGTGCGCTTTACGTGGCCCTCTCGAATACTTTAACCGGCGTCTTAATGTTAATTGTAGGTGGCCTTATTGGCGCCTTTGCTCAGTGGTTTGGTAGCGGCACATTACTCCTCATGCTAGCGGCTACCGCCGTGGGGGCCATACTGAGCACCCATCAATTACCTGAAGTCGAGTGACGCGCCACTGGTAACCACATGTATTCAAGCGTGCTATCGAGAGCTCTACCTACATTAGCATCGCGTTCGCGATTGCAATGCGTGACAACGCTCGCCATGATAGGGCCGAATAGCAGTGATGTAGTGGCGCCTTTGCTATGCTGCCTATAATAAGTGATTGGAAATTCTGTTAGCTCATGGGCGAAAGCGACTGTGAACAACGGAAAGGATTGGAGCTGCAACAGGAACCCCTTGATGAAACGATCTCCATTGATCAGTCCAGAACTGCTCGAACGTATTGTTGACGCCTCGGAAGACGGCATTGTCGTTGCCGAACAGGAAGGGGATGAAAATATCCTCATCTACGTCAACAAAGGCTTTGAGCGCTTAACGGGCTATAGTGCTGATGAAATTCTGTATCGCGATTGCCGCTTCTTACAGAACGAAGACCGCGACCAGGACGCGCTTGTCGCCATTCGAGATGCGCTAAACGAGGGTCGGCCTTCTCGAGAAGTACTGCGCAATTATCGCAAAGATGGCACCATGTTTTGGAATGAACTTTCCATTACGCCGGTCTATGACGAAGCAGACAAGCTGATGTATTACATTGGCGTGCAAAAAGATGTAACGGAGCGTGTAGAAGCGCAGCTTGCGCTAGTGGAGTTACAAAAGCAGCGAGAAAACAGCTAAACTTTCTCACTAAAAAAAACTATAAAGCTTGAACTTCATCCCAACTGGCGTTATATAGCGGCAAGGCGCTTGAATTGCGCTAGGCGCTTCACTTTACAGTTGGCATGTGTTTAATAAACTGCACATGTACTCACGTGAAGCCGTTGTTACGCCGGCACGCCGGCTGGGTTGGAGGACATCACATGAGCCGTGATCCCCTAAGTCGTGAGACCCTAAGTCATGAAACCTTAGGCAACGAAACACTCGACTCAGATGAGTTCGAAAGCTTAGACGCCGTCAATGACGACCACTACGGCAGAAGTAAACCGAGCAAAGCTGACAGCTTACGCGCGCGGCGCCAAGTCGAAGCGTGGTTGGAAGAGCGACGACTTCAGCGCGCCATCGAAGATGACTGGGATGAAGAAGAGTAATCCTTGAGCAGCTTGGCCTTCTCAGCAAATGAGTAGGCCTGGCTAGCCAACACCTCAAGTAACCTAGCCTTTCCTGGTGCAGACCACTATCATCACTCTTCAGCCAGCAATAAGAGTCAGCAGCCTGCTGCTGTCGCTTTCTTCTTTTCAACAACTTAACGGATCTCCATGGCGCAATACGTTTTCACCATGAACCGGGTTGGCAAAGTAGTGCCGCCCAAAAAGCAAATTCTCAAGGATATTTCGCTCTCGTTTTTCCCTGGCGCCAAAATCGGCGTGCTGGGGCTTAACGGTTCGGGCAAATCCACACTGCTGCGCATT
>TARA_R110001583_G_scaffold62091_7_pt1 | contig 17167 bp, 9 predicted proteins | sample TARA_R110001583 | Tara Oceans TARA_R110001583 (sample SAMEA4398432) | marine metagenome | biome: Polar Biome; feature: [MES] marine water layer (ENVO:01000295) within the mesopelagic zone...; material: water (ENVO:00002006), including particulate matter (ENVO:01000060) such as...... | reverse complement strand
CTGTAGCTCTAAGTTGAGCGATTCATTATTTCAATTGGTATAAGTTAGTAGTTAATCACGCTGAAATCTTTGGTAGAAGTGGTGCCCTCCCTGACCTTAAACAGGGGGCGTTCAAAATTATTCGGGTGTTGAACAAGCCCATTTTAACAAACTGTTATCAGCCGCTTAACGGCTACATGGTTTTCTAATAATCGGCCTAATGTCCACCAATAGCGAATATATAAATATACTCATCATCGGATTTGTAAATAAGTCTATCTTTTTGAGATATTCGTTTTGACCATAAACCTGATAAGTTATGTTTTAATGGCTCGAGTTTATCTAGTAGGACAAACAACATACCCATAAGATGAGTGATTACAAAGCGAATTGCTTGTCTAAAGTACTAATGCCTAGTCCGCTTTGCTTCTCTACCTTAACTTGTACATCAATTCGATCTTTTAAGGCTTCAACATGACTAATAATACCAATCATTTTGCCACTGGCATTAAGGTTGTCTAGGGCAACAAGGGCAATTTCTAGCGTGTCATTGTCTAACGTGCCAAAACCTTCATCTAAAAATAGTGAGTCGATGCTGGTTTTATTACTGACTAAATCAGAAAGCGCCAGTGCCAGTGCTAAACTCACTAAAAAGCTTTCGCCACCAGAAAGGGTTTTGGTATCACGAACGCTATCTCCTTGCCATGTATCCAATACTTGTAAACTTAAGGTATCACTTTGCTGACATTGCAACTGATAACGGCCATCAAGTTTATTAAGTTGTTCATTTGCCAAATAAACAAGATGATTAAGGGTTAAGCCTTGAGCAAACTTTCTAAACTTTGCGCCATCGGCAGAGCCTATTAAACTATTTAAATAACCAAGTTCATCTAACGTGATTTGTTCAGTTTTAATTTGTTTGAGTAAACTTTGCTGTTTCATTTTATTTTGCTGATCATGGTTTATGGCTTGCTGAATTTGTCCTAATGTCAATTGCTGTTGTTTTAGCTGCTCGTTAAGGTTTACAAGTTCCAATTCAATATTTGTAATCGAAAGCGCTTTTAGTTTTTCAACATCACCGTTGCTTTTGTTAATAGCCACCGCAAGTGATTTATCAGCCGTTATTGTCGCTTGTTCATGTTCTTCAAAATGCTGCTTTGCTCTTTGTTCTTGCCCTGAAAGTTGTTGTAATTGGCCTTCTATACCTTGTTGCTCTTTTTGTAGTGTTGCCAACTTCGTTTTGGTAACTTCTGTTTGCTCACTTATTAAATTCATTATAAAATCAGATGATTGCGAATTAAGCGCTATATAACCCATCTCAACAAAAACAGTTACGCGTAACTTTTTTTTGTCTTGTAGCTGGCTTTCAAACACTGTTAGTTGTTGTGTTAAGTCAGTGAGTTTCTCTGTCGTTTGTTTTAATTGCTCAGAGACTAAAATATCAGCTTGTTCGCATGAGTTTAAGCGGTTAGAAAGGGCTTGTTGCTGCGCTGATTTTTGCTCAAACAAAGCTATTTGCTGTTGCAATTGTTGTAACCACTGATCTGAGTTAATCAACGTAGAATCATCATTTAGGTAGCTAAATAGCTGATTAAGTTGCATTGATTTAATATCGGTAAGTAGCCCGTTTTGCATATTGTGTTGCTCAGACTTTAACTGTTCTATTGCTTTACTTTGTCCGGCACTGTCATGATAACTGTGATTAAGCTTTTCTTGTGTAAAGGCATCTTGATGTTGCGCTTGCGCCAATAGTTGGTTTATTTTTTGTAGCTGTTGATCAACTATCGCCTGTTGTTGCTTAAGTTGACTAAACTCACTTTGAAACTGGCTAAGCTGTTCAACTTGTATATTGGTATTGTTATGAGCTTGCTCAATTTGATCTATTTCAGATAAGTTAAGCGGTATAGACTCAGGTAATGTTAAACGAGTAAAAGCTAATGACAACTCAGTTTGCTCAGCTATTATTTTTTGCACCCGATCATTGCTAGCTTTTATGTCTGCACTTAGTTGACTTTCTTGCTGAGCAAGTGCTTTGCCCTGCTCTTCTAATCGATTTAGCTCACTATTAATATTGTGTAATCGATTTTGCTGATCATCAAGGCTAATGGCTTGATACTCAGTAATTGCAGGATGCTCAATAGCGCCACACAAAGGGCAAGGTTGCTCCGGCTGTAACTTGGCTCGATGTTCGCTCAGAGCCATTATTGTTTGTTGTTGAGCAATTAACGTTTCAACATCAAGTTTTTGCAGTTTTACACTTGCAAACTGCTTACGTAAATCAGTTAACTGACTTTTACTATCGTTGAGCAGCGGCGTTGAAATTTGCTTTTGACTCACAAGTTGCGCTTGCTCATGTAAAAGTGTGTTATTGCGATTAGCAAGCTGTAGCGCCTGTGCAAAAATATTTTGTTGTTTCTGCCAACTGTTTACTTTAGCGCCTAGTGTTTCAAGTGATAACGTTTCAAATGAGAGCGTTTCAAATGAGAGCGTTTCAAGGGATAACGTTTTGTCGGTTAGATCAATTGAGCTAAGCAAAGGTTTATTTTGCGCTAGCAGTTGTTCTTGACAAACATCAAGCTTATTTGCCTGTGCTTGTAGGCTTTTGTGTTGCTGTTGATTATTGCTTAATGCGGTTTGCTGATTCTTTTGCTCACCAACCAATTGCTGACAGTGATTTTGTATTGACGCTAATTGTTGCTCTTTTTCACTAATACTTGTTTTGATTTGTCCTAGCTGACTTACTTGGTTACGCCATAAAGGCAGTTTTTCTTTTACGTTAACCAATGCTTGATGCTCAGTTATATAATGTTGTAACTCAGCAATTTCTGTTACTACTTGTTGTTTTTCAGTGTTAATTTTCTGCTGTTTTTCTTTTAATTCATTAAGCGATTGTTTTTGTTTGCTTTCTTGCTGTGTAACTTGGGTTAACTGCGCACTAATATTGGTAATATCACTGTCTAGTGGCAGAATATCCTTAATTAGTTTTGTTTCTATAACCTTATGCTGAGCTTGCTGTTTCTCTTGTGCGACTAAACATTCATTAATTACTGATTGACCAGCACCCACTTTTGTTTTCGTTTGCTGACTTTGTATCGCTAAATCATTAAGTTGGGCTAATTGCTTTTGATGCACTTCGTTAAGTGACGTTAAATTTTTTAACGCTAGATAAGATGATTGCTCTAGCGTTATTTGGTTGCTTTGCTTTACTAGTTCACTTTCTTTTGAATGTAAATCACTTAATTCTTGCTCGGTTAACAAGCTTACACCTTCAGATTTTGCTTGGTTTAACTGTAATAATTTTTCAGCCAACTTATGGTTTTCAAAAACTTGCTTGGATATATCGCCATATATTTGTGTGCCGGTTAATTGCTCTAACAATTGTGCTCTATCATTCGCAGGCGCATTTAAAAAGGCAGCAAACTCACCTTGAGAAAGCATCATCGATTTTCTAAATCGAGAAAAGTTTAGCCCGGTAATCTCAGCAATTTTATCTTTAACATCCTTTAATTTTTCAGCAATAATAGTTCCTTCAATCAAAGATAACTGTGCTACGGGCGCTAATAAATTACCATCAACTTTATTTCTAGCCCGTTTTTGACTCCAAAAAGCACGATAGCCCTGTCCCTTTACTTCAAATTCTACTTCCGCCAAACAGTTTGCAGTAAAATGGGTCATTAATTGATTTTGACTTGCCGAAACTTTTATCCGTGGTGTTTCATGATATAGCGCTAAGCAAATTGCATCAAGAATAGTAGTTTTACCTGAGCCTGTTGCACCTGTGATAGCAAAAACGCCATTAGAATCAAATGGCTCTTGAGTAAAGTCTAACTGCCATGCGTTTTTCAATGCATTGATATTTTCAAAACGTAAACGTAATATTTTCATGACTCACGCTCTTTAAGTAAGTCTTGTTGTGCTGATGTTTCGTTTTCAACATTTTCATTATTGTCTTTATCGTCTTCTAACATTTGCGCAACAGTTTGCTTAAATAAAGTTTGTAATTGCGCTTTGCGTTGTAGAGCCAGTTCACTTAGTGGGTTACCTGAATTGTTGTCATCTTCTTTATCACTGTCATCATCACTTAACCACGCTTCTTGATTTAAACGAGAGGCAAAGACTTCTTCCAACGTTAATTCATTTAAGGTACTTTGATTTTGTTGGTTTTCTAGCTGTAAACGTTTTCTTACTTGCTTTTCTCGCCTAACCAATAAAACCTCAACAGGAAAATCTTTAACTAACGCGGTAATTTTTGGCTGTAGATCACTTAGTAAACCTGTATTTGATAATTCAATATCAAGCCAAAGTTTCATGTCATTATTGTCTTTAACAAGATCAGGCACAAGTTTTTCAATCGTTTGAATTAAATCTTCTACTGAAGTTTTAATCATGGCTAATGGTTGAAAACATGGCACCATTAAATCAGTTATGGTCGATAACTTATTCTGTTCAAAATCAATCATTAACACACGTTTATTTTGTTTAGCTTCATCAAAACTAAGCGCTATTGGCGAACCGCTGTATCGAATGTGCTCAGTTTTACCCACTTTTTGCGCGCGATGAATATGCCCTAAAGCAATATAATCTGCCGCAGGAAAAGCGTTACTTGGAAAGGCTTCTAACGTGCCAATATAAATATCTCGTACCGATTCAGAAGTGGTAACACCTAAAGCGGTTAAATGCCCTGTAGCAATAATAGGAAGATTAACATCACATTCTTCAACCACTTGTTTAGCCCGTTCAAACAAATGTTGGTAATGGCTATCAATTGCCTGTTGTAAGCTTTTTGATTTATCAGTAGCAGATTGTCCTGCTTGACTCTTTATCACATCACGCGGTCGAATAAAGGGAATAGCACAAATGACGGCCTGTGGTTGTCCTTGTTTATTTTTTAAAGTGAAAACTTGTTCTGCTAAGTTGTTTGCGATGCTGATATCACTAACATTCGCAATAACGTGTGTAGATAAAGCGCTAAGTAACGCTTTAGATTCTGCTAACATACTGACAGAGTCATGGTTACCTGCCAAAATAACTAACTGACAATTAAAAGTTTGTAGTTCACTAATAAAATTGAAATACATTTGTCTTGCGTAACTTGGTGGTGTAGCGGTATCAAAAATATCACCTGCAACAATAATGGCATCAATATGGTGGGTTTCAACCTGTGTAAGTAACCAATTTAGAAACTGCTGATGCTCATTAGCACGGCTTTTACCGTAAAAGTATTGACCTAAATGCCAATCTGAGGTGTGAATAATACGCATAAAGTGAAATGAATCATAAGGTAATAAGTTGATAATTCTACCTGAATAGGATAAATAAACCATTAAATATATTAATAAAAAAACAACAGGCTGAGAAAATATGACCCCCGCAACTAAACTGCTAAAGAAAAAAAAAGTGCCTTTTGAAGTACACCAATACCACCATGACGCTAATGCGAGTTCGTTTGGTCTTGAAGCAGTAGAGAAGTTATCACTTGATGCCAAACAAGTATTTAAAACACTTGTTGTTTGTTGCGACACAGATCAACTAGCGGTTGCCATAGTACCTGTTAATGTAAAACTAAACTTAAAAGCTATTGCTAAAACGTTGAACGTTAAGAAAGTAAAAATGGCTGATGCTAAACGTGTCGAAGCCAGTACGGGTTATGTTTTAGGTGGTGTTAGTCCCTTAGGACAAAAGAAATTACTTTCAACAGTGATTGATATTAGCGCACAAGCACTTGACATCATGTATATTAGTGGCGGTAGACGGGGGCTAGAAATAGCTTTAGCCCCGAACAACTTAGCTAAGTTATGTAGGGCAACTTTCGCTAATATTTCAACTTGATAAAGAATTTTACCCATCAAAGCCAAAAGACAATCAAGCAATCCCCATAGTATAATGTTAAAGGCAAAAACGTTAAAGGCAAAAAATCCGACAAAGAATAAATGTAGTCTTCATCGGTCTTTACTTTTATTGGATATTAAACCAATGTTTGCTTAAACGTGTTATTAGTCTATTGGAGTATCTGCCCATACACCACCACGTTGTCTAGTGAGTACTTCCATTGAGTTAACTCCACCGTCTGATTCTAGTACGCTATGGCAAACGGTACATGCTACACCACTTGCAACAGCACTGGCTCCTAGGTGAACTTGATCTACTGCGGTTCCTGAAACAGGGTCGTTATAAACTACACCATCCGTTGCATTTTTTCCGGATAAGAAATCAATACTGTTAATACCGGGTTGGAACAGCCAAATACGGGTAGTAGGAATTGCATTCCAATCAGGTAAGGTCGTTCTCCCCATTGCTGGGCCATTACCACTGTCAACAAGATCCTCGGCCACAATATCTGCTGCAACCCCTAAACCAACGGTTTGTGGGAACGAAACATAGTGATCTCGCGTGGTGTATTCCCATAGGTGCACTTCAAAGCCTGCATCGTAAATATTGCCCGCTGCCATGGCAATATCATCTCCTTCAGCTGTATCAAGTGCTCTTTGCATTTGAACATTCCAAACGCCTAGTTCGCCACTTCCTGATTGAGGAGTAAAGTTTGTGCCAATAGCGGTAATGTTTGCACGACTACCCGCGCCAGCTCGAAGAATACGGCGAGGAACGGTATCACCTTCAACTGGGCTGTAATTACCAGAAATATCAGCATAAGGGATAGCAACAGGATTCGGTGTCATATGCCCTATTTGTTCCGCATCGGGTAACGTCATGTAATAGTACGGTGTACTCCAAAACTCGTCCCAAGCATAACTATACATGCCAAAGGTTGTGGTAGGGTTAAGCATATAATCAGGGCTGTCATTAGTGATTCCTTGATTGAAGAATACACTTGTTCCACTATCGCCTTTACGACCACCGTTATCACTGCCGTCACCAGCAACATTACCTCCACCGCCACCAGGGAAGTCTGTGATCTTAATCCATTGATCATCAGCCATTGCTATCGGACCGCTTCTTGCGGCACGCCAATGCCATAAATCAGCGGCTACGTCACCTTCAACCCCACCAGCATCACTTGGTAGTACATATTTTCCATCGTGGCCATTGGCAGAATTCCACTGAGGCATATGTCGGCTATCATCGTGACAGGTAAGAAAACAGCCTTGGTTAGTAAAATTAGTAGCCGATTCTGCTCTATTAGGATCACTGACCATGATAGAGGTTCGTTGTTCATATATAGTCGATAGTTGCCCCATATCACCTTGGTCGAGATCACCATCTAAAGTCGCTTGAGCGTCACGGCGATCACCACCTTCTTTTTGCCAAGCACCATTGGTATAACGTAAATACTGATGACGTTTGCCTTCATTGCCACGATAAGATACGCGCCAAAAAAAAGAATCACCGTTATAGGCAGCTTGTACGTCGTACGGCATAATGGTGCCATGGTCTCCATTGTGTCCTATTAAGGTTGGTACCGGCATACTTGAGCCAAGACCACCAGCGCCATCTGCTCCAGCAGGGCCAGCGGGACCCATGGCTCCATCCGCTCCCGCAGGACCAGCAGATCCCGCTGGACCCATGGCGCCTGCAGCACCGGCGGTACCAGAATCTCCATCACCACCACATCCTGCTAACAGCAATAATGAAACACACACACCTGATAATAATAATTTAGTTTTCATGATCAATTCCTTGATTAAACGTAAGTAAATTAGTAAAAATTAAAACCACATAATTTGCAAGGGTAAAACCTATTATTGAGAGTAGACCTTTGTTTGGGAATATGTTGTTTATATAGCCAATAAATAGGAAATTCTTGATCCAAATCAATTGTTTCTATCTTTATTTTAAAAACAGTTTGCAATTAACTTAGTTGACAGGGGAGGCTAATTAACACATTCTTAACATTATTGCCCACAACTGCTGGTTTAGTCGAGTCATCAGCATTGACCATGAAACGTGTTGCACCACCTTGGAAGTCCTCACTTAATAGGATTAAGAAGGTCATTTGGCTATAACGATCAGGGTAAGCATTAGCAACCAGATCGTCATCAATAATACGATTATCCGATGAAGATAAATACTCAATAGATAATCAATCAATACCACACTTTTCAATACCAACCGCTACCACTTTGTATTCAGGACATTTTGTGTGCTTGTCGGTAACATCACCTGTGACTCTATTGACCATTAATTCAGGAAAGTGAAAGGTGGTAAAAAGAATACCTGGCTTAACTTTATCACTAATTTGTGCCCTTAGAATTATTTCCCCTCGTGCTGAAAATAACTTCACTTTACTATTGTCTAAAATGCCTTTTTCTGTAGCATCTTGATAATTAACCAGTAAAATATCTTCACTAACAATATGTTCATTACCAGTTCTACGAGTCATGGTGCCTGCATTATAGTGTTCTAAATTGCGGCTTGTTGTTAATATAAGAGGATATTTTTCACTGTTTACTAATACCTCTTGGCTTTCTTCAAATTCAAAAAAGTGAAACTTACCTAAGCCTCGTGTGAAGCTGTCTGTGTGAAGTATTTTAGTATCTTTTCCCTCATGATTTACTGGCCATTGAAGACCATTATCGCCAAGATTTTGCCAAGTGATACCTGCGAAAAATGGCACTACTTGGGCTATTTCTTGAAGCACTTTATCCGCTAATTCATCAACTGATCTATATTGCGCTTGGTTAGAGCCTAGCGCCTGCATCATTTCAACAATAATTTGACCATCTGTTTTGCACCCTGCTTTAGGTGGTACAACAGCATTCACCTTTTGTACGCGACGTTCGCCATTGGTAAAAGTACCGCTTTTTTCTAAGAAGCTAGTACCTGGCAATACAACGTCAGCCATTTTAGCCGTTTCAGATAAAAATATTTCTTGAACAATTAAAAGATCCAAATTCGAAAGACTTGCTACTACATGATTCTGGTTAGGATCGGTTTGCACAACATCTTCACCTAAAATCCATAAGGCTTTTAAATCACCTGCTAAGGCAGCGTTAAACATTTCTGGAATTTTATAACCTACTTTTTTAGGCCACTGGCTTAGATTAACAAGAGATTTTTCATTTATTTGATAATGTTCTTGGTAGTATTTGATATTACTATCATCCTCAACAGGAAAGTAACCTGCCCCTTGGTGTGGTTGACAGCCCATATCAGCAGCACCTTGCACATTATTTTGTCCACGCAATGGGTTCATACCAACACCTTGCCTACCAATATTACCTGTTAGCATCACAAGATCTGCTATGCACATAATGGCGCGGCTACCTTGACTATGTTCGGTAACGCCTAAGCCATGAAAACTCATCGCGTTATTAGCCCTTGCATAAGCAACGGATGCTTCTTTTACTAGGTTTTTATCTACTCCGGCAATGCTGGCGAGTTCGTCAATATTTAAGGCTAAAATAGCTTGGCGATAACTTTGATAGTCTTCTGTGCGGGTGTTCACAAACGCATCGTCAACTAAGCCTGCTTGAATAATGTAATATGCCATCATGTTCAACACCGCGACATTAGTCCCAGGGCGCAATTGAATATGCCAATTAGCATAGCGAGCTAATTCGGTTTTTATCGGATCGAGCACAATAAGTGGTGTGCCTTTCATCACTTTTTGCTTGATTTTAGCGCCAGTTACCGGGTGAGCAGCCGTTGGGTTGGCACCAATTAATAAAATAAAGTCGGTTTGTTTTAAATCTTCAATAGAATTGGTTGCTGCACCTGTACCAAAGCTTTTTTGCATGCCATAGGCGGTAGGTGAATGACAAACGCGAGCACAACAATCGATATTATTTGTACCAATTACAGCGCGCATCATTTTCTGTAATAAATAATTTTCTTCATTGGTACAACGTGCAGAAGATATACCCGCAATAGCATCGCTACCGTGCTCAGTTTTAATACGTGTTAAACGCTGAGCAATATAGTCAAAAGCATATTCCCAGCTGACTGTGGTTAGCTTGCCATCAATTTTGACTAACGGTGCATCAAGGCGATCATCATGATCATAGAATCGCCATGCATATCGGCCTTTTAAACAGGTATGACCGCCATTAACCTCGGCATCTTTGGGCGCTTCAATCGACAATATTTTATTGTTTTGCACAGACACTTCTAAATTACAGCCCACACCGCAATAGGAGCAAACTGTTCTCACTTTATCAATGGTACTATTTGTCGCTTCTACGCGAGCTAAGTTTTGACGGAAAATATCACTGATAGCGCCTGTCGGACACGTTTGAGCACAAGCGCCACATGACACACAATCAGAATCATTAAAATTGACATCTTGCCCTTTAATAATTCGGGCATCAAAGCCACGGCCTGTAACGCTGAGTACTTGCTCGCCTTGGATTTCATCACAAGCGCGAACACAACGATTACAGTCGATGCATAAAGATAAGTCCATTCGCATATACGGGTGACTATCATCACACAGGCTTTTTTCACCCTTTTTATTAATAGTAAGCGGCACACTAGCAATACTTTTACGTCCTTGTGTAAAACGTACTTGGTTAACACCTGTTGCAACAACCACTTGTTCAAACTCTGTGTTGGCTTGCTTTTGAATATTAGTCAAAGTTTGCTCTGGTAAATCACTAAGCACTAATTCAATAATATTTTTACGGAGCTTTTCAATACGGGGAGAATGAGTATAAATATGCATCCCCTCAGCTATTGGCGTATGACAAGATGCCATTACCTTTCTTGAGCCATCAGCCGTTAAAGCAACATCAACACTACAAACACGGCAGCTACCATATGGCTCTAACCGAGTATCGTCACATAAAGTAGGTATGGCATTCATATCATTTAATCGACGACTGAAAGATAAAATTGTTTCGCCATTTTCAATCGGATAAGCAATACCATTTAAAAAAGCTTGTTTTTGCGCTAACAGCTCGTGTTTCGCCTGATTCATGATTGCTCTCCTACTGCATTTTTATTCGCGCTAAAATACGGCGTTAATTCATGCTCAAAATACTGCAAAATATTTTTTATTGGCAAAGGAACTCCCCCACCTAAAGCGCATAAAGAGCCTAGCTGCATGGTTTCTAATAGGTCATTCAATAACTCACTATCTATAGATTTTTCACCTGAAATGGCTTGCTCAACCATTTCTTGACCGCGCACTGAGCCAATTTGACAGGGATAACACTTGCCGCACGATTCAAGTGCAGTGAACTCAAACAAGTGATTTATATAATCAATCATTGGCATTGTCTGTGGAATACCAATGATACTGGCATGTCCAAGTAAAAAGCCATTATCTGTAAATGATTCAAAGTCTATGGTGAGTTTTTCTATTTTATTTAAGGGTATTACGCCGCCTAGGGGGCCGCCAATATGCAGCGCTTTTGTTTCTTTAGCAAAACCACCTGCCAGCTTAATCACCTCAGTTAATGGTGTACCCATTGCTACTTCGATAATGCCAGGTTTATTAAAAGCGCCATCAAGTGAAATTAATTTACTGCCAGTAGATTTGCCATTGCCTAGTTTTTTATATTGAGCAACACCGCTATTTTTTTCATCTGCTAAATTAGAGAATATAAAATGAATTGAACCAAACGTTTCTACATTATTAACAACAGTTGGGCAACCAAACAAACCGCTTTGTGTTGGAAACGGCGGTCTGACTGAAACGACAGGCCGTTGACCTTCAATAGAACGCAGCAATGCAGTTTCTTCACCACAAATATAAGCACCAGCGCCTTTGATGATTTTAAAGGAAAAATCTAACGATAGCCCCAATTTTACGAACTCAGTAATGGCCTGTTCTGTTTGCTCTATTGCCACGGGATATTCAGCGCGAATATATATAACACCTGTTTTCGCTCCGGTTAAAAAACCCGCCATTAACATACCAAAGAGCACCGCATGAGGCCTTTGCTCTAATAAATAACGATCAGAAAAAGCCCCTGCATCACCTTCATCGGCATTACAAACGATATATTTTTCACAATCATGTTGGTTAAGACCTTTTTCTTGAAGACAAGAGCGCCATTTAATCCCTGTTGGGAAACCGGCGCCGCCGCGACCACGCAAACCAGATTCAACTAATTTGTCTAATAGTTGTTCTCGTTTATCGTTGGTAGCGTACTGCTTGGATAAGTCATTGAACAACTGATAATACTGTGCAATATCATATATTTCAGCGGTTAAAATAGGCTGAGCTAATGTAGAACTTACTTGATAATACTCATTGGATGCTGTTAACGGCTCTTTTGCAATAATCGCTAAGTTATTAATATCAGTGCCAGAGAAGTTATGATCTGCAATTTGAAAGGCGCTATTTTCAGCGCACCTGCCTAAACAAGTAACATGGCCGACATTTTCAGCGCCAAATTGACTCACTAATTTTTCTTTAACCGCCGTTTGGGTTTTAGCACACAAACAAGATGAGCCATTACACACATAGGCTTTTTTAGTAGCGTTATTCTTATCGCTACCATCATCTAAAAAGTCGTAAAAGCTCGCAGCGCCATGAACAACTGCCTCTCCCATTAAAAACTCTTTTGCTAGCGCTTGTCGTTGGTGTTTTAAATTAGTTGATTTATCACCGGTATCTGTAACAACGAGTTTTTGAAATAAGGTATTATTAATGCCTTGTTTTCGGGCAAGTTGTGATAAGTTTTTCGACATAATTGCTCTCTCACTTTATTCTTGTATAAATCTGTAAATTCTAATTTATGTGCTTGGCTCGTTAGTTCTAAAGCACTACTGCTCTGCTTTTATGCGCCAATCACCACAATAAACATTAAATGATTGCGGCGAGGCAAAACCGATTAGTGTTAATTCAAATCGCTGTGCTGCTTTTATTGCTAAATCTGATGGCGCTCCAACAGCAACCAAAATACTAATACCTGCCATCACCGCTTTTTGTACAATTTCAAAACTGACTCGACCACTCACCACCATAACCAACAACTGTTCAACGTGCAGTGATGCTTGCTCAAAAACACGCTGACCAACGAGTTTGTCTACCGCATTATGTCGGCCTATATCTTCAAAAACACTTAATAACTGTGCTTGTTGATTAAAAAGTGCCGCGCCATGTACACCACCAGTCACGTTAAATAATTGTTGTTGTGCTCGCATTTTATTGGCCAGTGTGTAGATATCCTCGGCATTAAACTGTGACTGTGTCGTTAAGCTTAATAAATTAGGTGGATCTTTTAACTCTAGTGCTTTTAATGAGGTTGCGCCACACAAACCACAACTTGAATACGTTGTTTGAAAGCGTTCAATAGAGGTTAATTTAGGTTGTTTTCCGTTAGCTAAGTACACTTGCCAACTATTGTTTCGCATCTCTTGATCTGCATTGTCAGGAGAAATGCTTTCAACATCAGAAAAATTCTTTATTACACCTTCACTAAATAATAAGCCAAGGATCAAAAACTTATCATAACCTAAAGTGCGCATCGTAATAGCAAACACTTTAGACTCAAGCCCTTGATGTTCACTATGCCAATGCAGATTAATCTCTAAAGGTTGCTCAGTAATCACGCTATCATGTACAAGCGCTCTATTAGGCTTGTGCTGACGAGAATAAATTACTTTATCAACGCGTTTTGTTGCTTGTTGTATAGCAGCAAAATCGGTCATGACTGTCCAAATGTTTATTTCATAATAGCTAAAGTCTAACGCCTTAAAATTAAAGTGGAAAGCACAAAGTACAAAGCTAATTTTTTACTTCTGAGATATTTGTAAGGCTTTTGTTGCAAATTAAGTGTTACTTGCTAAGTTACTTGGTATTAATTCAAGTATAAACAAAAATAAAAATTTCAAACAAGGATTTATCATGGTTTCTGATGTGGAAATTGCACAACAATTCACCCCTCGCCCTATTAGTGAAATTAGCGACCAACTCAATATACAGCCAGATCATGTTCTACCTTATGGTAGGGATATCGCGAAAATATCACTTGATGCCTTAAATACCCATTCAACTAAAAAAGGTAAGCTGATTTTAGTATCCGCCACCACACCAACACCTTCCGGCGAAGGTAAAACCACCACTACTATTGGCTTAGGGCAAGCATTCACTCAATTAAATGAATCTGTCTGTTTAGCACTACGCGAGCCATCACTTGGTCCTTGTTTAGGAATGAAAGGCGGAGCCACAGGTGGCGGTTATAGCCAAATAATGCCCAGTGATAAAATTAACTTACATTTTACTGGCGATTTTCATGCGATTACTAGCGCCAATAACTTACTTTCCGCAGCAATCGATAATCATATTTATCATGATAATGTTCTTAACATTGATCCTCGTCAGCTTGTTTGGCGCCGGGTTATGGATATGAATGATCGAAGTTTACGAAAAATAGTGCTCGGTCTTGGCGGTAAAATGCAAGGTATCCCTCGCGAGGGTGGCTTTGACATAACGGCAGCTTCTGAAGTTATGGCAATGTTATGCTTAGCGAATGATTATGCTGACTTAAAAACAAGGTTAGACCGCACGTTAATTGGCTACACTTATGACAGTAAACCTGTTTACGCGCGTGAATTAGAGGTGACTGGTGCTATGATGGCATTGCTGCGCGATGCAATGCAACCAAACTTAGTACAAAGCTTTGAAGGCACACCTGCCTTTGTTCATGGCGGTCCTTTTGCTAATATTGCGCATGGTTGTAACAGTGTTATTGCAACGCGAATGGCAATGCATCATAGCGATTGGGCAATCACAGAAGCCGGTTTTGGTTTTGATTTAGGCGCAGAAAAATTCTTTGATATAAAATGTAGAATTGCACAGCTAGATCCCGATGCTGTCGTCTTAGTAACAACCGTTCGCGCCCTAAAAATACATGGCGGCAAAGATGATAAAAACTTAGAAACCGAAGACTTAAGCGCTGTTGCTAAAGGCCTAGAGAATTTAGATAAACACATTGAAAGTGTGCAGTTATTTAATAAGCACCCTGTGGTTGCCTTAAACCGTTTTGTAACCGATACCGATGTAGAAATAGCGTTGATAAAAGCGCGCTGTGTTGAGCATGGTGTTTCCTTTGCAGAAACAACCCATCATGCTGATGGTGGTAAAGGCGCCATAGCGTTAGCAAAAGCCGTGATGGCATCACTAGATAAAAGCAAACCCTTTGAGCCGTTATATGAATTAGACATCTCTGTGGTTGATAAGGTGCGTAAAGTTAGCCGTGCGATGTATGGTGCAACCGATGTCGCTTTTTCTAAGCAAGCGGAAAAAGATCTAAAACAGGTTGAGCTATTAGGATTAACTCACTTACCTATTTGTATCGCAAAAGCGCCAAGTTCACTTTCTGATGATCCAACCTTACATGGCAGACCTAGAGACTTCGAAGCAACCGTTAGTTCTATACAAATTAATGCTGGTGCCGGATTTTTAGTGGTGTTAACTGGCAATATAATGAGAATGCCTGGTTTACCTAAAATACCTGCCGCTAATCATATTAACTTAGCTAAAAATGGAATAATTGAAGGTTTGGAATAATGGTTGTACTCGCTAATTTAATACCTTAATTTAAAATAATTTTATAGAAAAGTATTTCACCTCGGTGAGGTGAATTTACTCACCTCACCGAGGTGTTAAAATATTGGATTAGGCTGGAATAGTTAGAGCACATCTTCTTCATACATCACACTAATTGAAAGCTCTTTAGTGGTAAGTACATTGTATTTTGCTTCAATAACATTTCTCTTGATTTTCATGCTCGGCGTCAATAAATTATTTTCTACACTCCAAGCTTCTGTACAAATAAGTAAATAATCGAGCTTTTGATGACTTTCAAGTCCTAAATTCACTTCTGTCTGCGTGCTTTTCAAGCGATTAACAACCTCAATATCTCGTTTGTTAACCATTGCCGATAATACAATTAATGCTATTGGTTGCTTCATACCCGATCCCATCACACAGACTTGTTCAATATCAAGGTTAGTACACAGTAAACTTTCAATGGGAACCGGCGCAACATATTTACCTTTGCTCGTTTTAAATTTGTCTTTAATGCGACCAATAATAATGTATTCACCTCGCTCATTTATCTGGGCACAATCCCCTGTGTGAAACCAACCATTAACAAAAGATGCTTCGGAGGATTGCGGCTCTAAGTAGTATTCGTTAAATACCGCATCACCACGGATCAGAATTTCACCTTCTGCGGACAATGTCATTTCAACACACGGTAAAGGCGTTCCGATAGTGCCGGTGTTTAGTTTAGACCAAGGATAATTTAGGCAAGCAGCACCCGAGGTCTCGGTCATTCCCCAGCCCTCACTTATGAGAATGCCTAACTTTTCATACCAATTAAGTAAAGACTGAGCAATAGGGGCTGTACCCGATAAAAACCATTGTGAATTATGCAACCCTAAAGCCTTACGAATTTTTTTGGCAAGCAAAGGTCCCAAAAAAGGGAGGGTTAATAAGAACGAAAGTTTCTGCTGTGATATTTTATTGAGTACATTGCCCTGAAAAATAGCCCATAAGCGCGGCACAGAAATAAAACCTTTAGGTTGTGCGTATTGCAAATCATCAATAAAAGTATCGAGCGATTCAACAAAAAACATTTCAAAGCCAGCATGAAGAGCAACATACTCATTACTACGCTCTACGATGTGTGCTAACGGCAAATAAGATATCGCACGAAAACTATTAGGCACATTGAAAAGCTTGACTAAGCTTTGTGCTACCGATACCATATTTTTGTAGCTTAACACCACGCCTTTTGGTCGGCTGGTTGAACCTGAGGTGTAAACAATTGTTGCTATATCATCTATAGCACTCTGGTGAACAGTATCCAAAGGCGAATACGCTGTTAACCAGTCACTAAATTGTGCTGTTGTCGGTATAGTTGGATAAGGAAAGGCAATACTCAATAGTTTATTACCAATAGCCATTTTTGCTTCATCGATAACATCCAGTTTGCCGACAAAAATAGCTTTCAAGTCAGTATGTTTAACTATATAACTAATATTATTACGATCGGCGGTGGTATAAATTGGCACACTGATCATGCCTGCCATCATGATGGCTAAATCAGCAATAATCCAATGTGCGCAATTTTTAGAGAGAATACCAATTCTATCCCCTGTCTCAAAACCTTGGCTTTTAAGACCATTAGCAATGCAACGAGCTTGATGTTCAACGTCTGCCCAACTATATTCTTGCCATTGTCGATTGATAGGTTGATGAAGAAAAACTTTATTGGGATGACGAATGACATTATTTTGAAGATGCTGTAAAGGTGTTACATATTCCATTTCG
>TARA_R110001583_G_scaffold62101_2_pt1 | contig 17182 bp, 15 predicted proteins | sample TARA_R110001583 | Tara Oceans TARA_R110001583 (sample SAMEA4398432) | marine metagenome | biome: Polar Biome; feature: [MES] marine water layer (ENVO:01000295) within the mesopelagic zone...; material: water (ENVO:00002006), including particulate matter (ENVO:01000060) such as...... | reverse complement strand
TTAACTACTAAAATTAAAGGCAATAATAAGAAACTATACATAGAAGTTTAGTTTCGTTAATATTAATTTTTAACTATCTAATAATCAGCATATTACATATATTATATAATCTTCTAAAACAATATCCCCTCACCATCCCCTCACATAACAATATTTTCATACCTTTGATTTTATTTAATATTCTATTATGAATCAAGATAAAGTTAAGAAAAAACACGGATGGAGTTCTGAATTAGAAAACTTTTTTATTCACTCAAATCCACTACTTCAAAAAGATTATAGAGGGTCATTTAAATTAAAGAAACATAATGGAAAATATTTTTGGTATTTCCAATTGAGCAGGAGAGGAAAAGGTAGAGATAAGTATCTTTGTTCAGTAGAACCTAAAGACTTAATCAATAATGAGAGTTCTTTTCAATATTGTTGTAGGTTACTTCAAGAAAAAATTCAATCAAACTTTATAATCAGTAGTAGAAATAAAACTAATCTTGACACATATTTAAATCTATATATAGAACATTTAGACGAAGAAATGTTCAGTAAGACTGGTAGAAATACACCAACTATTAGAGGTATGTTAGTTGGTATAAAAGATTTTAAAAAATTCAGTAAAATTGAAAACTTAAAACTTAACATTGTTCCAACCAATGATTTGAAAGATGTTATAAAAAAATATATGACAGAATTAAAATTAAGAGACCTAAAATCTGGAACAATTAGATGCTATGTTCAAGATGTAAGATACTTTTTTGATTGGTTATGTAAAGACACACTCATAGATGGGTTAGGATTATTCCCTTCTCATCCAATCTCAGTTAAACTTCAAAATGAATTATTAAAAAATATTGTTGGAACGAAAAGGACATTTGTAGAAAGAGAATTCAATGTAGAGTATTATGATAGTATTTATAACCTATGCCTTGTTAAAATTAGAAATATATGGAATGACTATTGTAAAAAAGGTGAAATAGAAAGAAGGACAACTAAAGGTGGTAAAATTAATCAACCTACTCATTTTTTAGGAAGAGATATTGTATGGTTTATTTCATTATTGCAGATAAGAGGTGGATTTAGAGTTGGAGAAGTTATCTATTCATATAAAAACAGAGATATTTATAATACTTATCATATTAAATTTAAGCCTAAAGAAATGGGTTCATTTTGGGATAAAACTGATGAAGGTTGGGTTTTAAGGATTAGGAACAGTAAACGAAAAGATAGAGATGTTCCTTTTACCGACACGATACGTTCTTGGGATAAACCCCCTTCACACATCAATTTTAAAAAATATAAAGGTGAGAAAAAACAATTTTTTTGGGATACTGATTTAATAGATGTTATCATGGAATTATTTCCAAACTCCTTCTACACTTTTCCTTCACCAAATCACATTGAAAAACCAAACAAACCGAGAAGTTTGACACATTATATGAATATTTTTAAAGACGAGTGTGTAATAAAACAAGGATGGGATAAATATGGTGTTCAATCATCACACAACCTTCGTTCATTCTATGTTTCATACTCAATTAGAAGAGATGATTTGACTCCATTCCAAGTATCATCAATAACTGGGCACTCAATTTCTACAATGGAAAAATATTATATTAGAGAAAACCTTAAATCTAAATTTGATGTATTTACAAAAATGCCCCAACGAGAAATATTATCTAAAAAGAAATAACACATATAGATTTAAACAACCTATCCACAAATAAAATAACGGAATCCAAAAGTATTTTCATTTCTGATATTCATCCAACAAATCAAAATACTCCATCCAACTGATTACAGGTTCATCCTCTGGTCGAGGTGGAATTCTATTACCCATTCGTTTATACCACGAATCCCTATTTTCTTCTTTAATAACTTTTAATTCATTTCTCATACTAATTCAGTTTGAGGTTTAATATGTTTCTTAATTTTAGTAATGGTATTTTTATTCAGATTGTAAATCTTACAAACCTCTGAACCTTTATACCCTTTCTCCAATAATTCAATTGGTTTCTTATATTTTTCGAGAAACATCATTGTAGATTCAGAACCTCGTTGTTTTCGGTTCTTGTATTTCCCAAGAGATTTAGCAATCTCAATTCCTTCCATTTGACGTTCTCTACGGATATCATTCTCAATTTCTGCAAAAGAACCCATAACTGAAATCATCATTTTAATTGTGTAGTTCATCTTACCATCAACAAGAGTTCTCATTCCAAGGTTTTCAATATATAATGAAACACCATTAGAATGGAAGAATTCAATAACATCTAATAAATCTCTTAAATTTCGTGCTAATCTATCAATCGAATGAATTGATACTTCATCTACTTTCCCCTTCTCAACGTATTCTTTTAAATGAACACCATAGGTTCTTTCAAAAAGTGGAATAGTACCACTACACTTATCTTCGAAAACATAAGTGTACTGTTCGTTGTTTTTTTGTTGCCTATCTAAATTTTGAGATATAGAACTTACACGATTATATCGAATAGTTCTAATTCCTTTCCTATTTATAATATCGTTTATCATATACGTCTAATATAGGAAAAAGCGTCGGTAATTACTAACTAAACGGCTGATATGACGAAAACTAAGTGTACTAAATTTATGTAAACATTTTATTTAGGAAATCTTACAAAATGTTGAAATATCAATAAAAAATTTAGAATGGTAATTCATCTTGTTTTTCTCTCTCCTCTAAAGTTATTATACTTTTAGATAATACATACTGTTTCCAAAAGAATTTCCCTTTTTTAGAAAGTACGTAATAAACTTTTTGATTCTCATTATCTTCAATTTTTTTAATCAAACCACTATAAATTAACTTTTGAACAATGATTGGTTCAGTATCATTAGGTATAGATTTAAATTGACTAATTTCTGTACCGATTTTATCAAAATATGTAGAAACCTCTGTTCTTATAAATTCTTCATATTCATTATTAAGAATCTTTTTTTCTTCTTCTGAATATTCAGTTTCATCAGAACTTTCCATTGTAACATATTGTTCAAGTTGATTTTTCTCCTTTTTCAAATTATTAAAATCAATTTTTAAACTGTTAAGTTCTTTCTCTTTTTCAGAATTTATCATGGTTAAACTCTCAATTCTTGTGTTTAACTCAGAGATTGTATTTTTTCCAGCCCTACTATCTTCTATTTTTCGTTCTTCCTCTACAATTTTTTGTTTTCCTTTTAAATCAAAAACCTTCTCATTAAATAAATTTTCTTTTCTACCACTTAAAGCCCAACTAACTAAATATTCAATTAACCACATGAAATAAGGAAGAACAAGAATATAACCTAAACTAATTAACAAAGGATAATAAATTGTTTCCTTGTTATCACTAAAATTTGTTGAGATATAAGTAACTCTTTCTTCAATATTTTTTTGAGAGAAAATTAAGGTTACAATAGGTTTCCAATTGATTACAATCCAAGATATTATAAAAGAATAAATTAAAGGGTTTTTTAATCTCTCATTAGAAATTTTAAAAATATTATTTATAAATTCTTTCATCTTTTAATTTTTCACTAAAAATACTATATATATGAAACCATTTAATCTTATTTAAAAGATTTTTATTAACATTTATAAAGAACTTGCCTTTCTCGTAACTAAGAAAAAATATTAATTTATAAATATGGGTAGTACCTCTTTAAATATAGAGGTTAGATTTCGCCCAGGTAATTTGATAGGGTTAGGGAGTAGTTAAGTACTTTACACTTTTTTAAATGAAATATAGTTTCCTGTTAAAATTAAGATTTCATACATTTATTGAAAATTAATATGAATGTTTCAAAGTACTATAATTAAGAAGTATCTTTCTTCACAAAATAAAGATACATTAATTTCAAAATGGGATTTATATAGAGGGTTTTTCCATAACAAAGGAAATCAAGATAGAATTAGAGAACTAAAAGAAGAACAGTTCCAAGAGGGGTTTTTAAAAGAGTTATTTGTAAAAATATTTGGGTACATAATTACTCCAAATGAAAATTACAATTTAGTTACAGAATTTAAAAATGTAAAAGATAGTAGAAAGGTTGATGGGGCATTGGTTTTTAATAAAACCGTAAAATGTGTAATTGAACTAAAAGGAACAAATACTACTGATTTAGAGAAAGTAGAAAATCAGGCGTTCTCATATAAAAACAATCAACCTAATTGTAGTTATGTTATTACTTCCAATTTTGAAAAATTAAGATTCTATATTCAAGATGCTACCGAATTTATAGAATATGATTTATTTAAATTAACCCAAGATGAATTCAATATTTTGTATTTATGTTTGAATTCTGAAAGTATAGAAAGTGATTTACCTCTTAAATTAAAAAATGAATCTATCTCCCAAGAAGATTTAGTTACAAAACAATTATATCAAGATTACTCATTATTTAAAAGAGAATTATTTCAGAATCTTATTGAATTAAATCAAGGTTATGATAAACTGTTATTATTCAAAAAATCTCAAAAACTTTTAGATAGATTTCTATTTTTATTCTTCGCAGAAGATAGGTTCTTACTCCCACCCAACTCAGTTCGTTTAATTTTAGATGATTGGGAAGATTTAATTGAAAAGGATGTGGAAGTTCCTTTATATAATAGATTTAAAAAGTATTTTGGATATCTAAACACAGGTTTTAAAGGTAAAAGATATGATGTATTCCCTTATAATGGGGGTTTATTTAAACCTGATGATGTTTTAGATAGTATTTTAATAGATGATAGAATATTATTTAAACACACTAAAAAATTATCGGAATACGATTTTGAGAGTGAGGTTGATGTTAATATTCTTGGGCATATCTTTGAAAATTCATTAAATGAAATTGAAGAAATTTCTAATGAATTGATGAATGATGAAATTGATACAACAAACTCAAAAAGAAAAAAAGATGGTGTATTCTACACTCCAAAGTATATTACCAAATACATTGTAAAAAATACCATTGGTAAACTTTGTAATGAGAAGAAAAAAGAATTACAAATAAATGAGGAAGATTATACCACAGATAAAAAACGAATTAAGAAAACAATCAAAAATTTATCAGATAAACTAACTGAATATAGAAATTGGTTATTACAATTAACAATTTGTGATCCTGCGTGTGGTTCAGGGGCTTTTCTAAACCAATCTTTGGATTTCCTTATCTTGGAACATCAATATATAGATGAACTACAATCTAAACTTTTTGGGGATTCTATGATTTTAAGTGATATTGAAAATAGTATTTTAGAAAACAATTTATTTGGTGTTGATATAAATGAAGAAAGTGTTGAAATTACAAAACTTTCTTTATGGTTAAGAACGGCACAACCAAATAGAAAACTTAATAATTTAAGTAGTAATATTAAGTGTGGAAACTCCTTAATTGATGAACCAATAGAAGGAGTTGAAAATTACTTTAAATGGGAACAAGAGTTTCCAAAAGTATTTGAAAATGGTGGTTTTGATGTTGTAATAGGAAACCCCCCTTATACTTATAGAAATACACATGAAAAAAACATTAAAGAATTTTTTAAACATCATTATTTAAGTAATGAGGGTAATTTTGATTTGTATAAATTTTTCATTGAAAAATTAATCTACTTAACTAAGAGTAATGGTTTTTGTAGTTATATAGTTCCAAATACATTTTTAAGTGCATCTACGTACAAAAAACTTAGAAAATTAATTATTGAAAATTTTGAAGTATTAGAACTATTTGATTTAGGTTTGGATGTTTTTGAAAACGTAGTTGTTGAAAGTGTTATGTTTAATTTCAGAAAAACAGAAAGTGGATTAAATGATAATGTTGAAATTAAAATTCAAAGAAATAGAAATCGTTTATATAGTAATTTGGAAGAACATTATTTTATAGATATAAAGAAGTATGGTGGTAATGATAATACATTTAATATTTATATTTCTGATAAGTACTCAAAAATTATTGATAAGATTCAATCAAATAGTATAATATTATCTGAAATATGTTACTGTACGGTTGGTATTAATACGGGTTATATCAAAAATGAATTAACTTCAAATGAAAAGATTGATACTCGATATTTTAAAATGTTAAGTGGTAAAGATATTGGAAGAAATTTTGTTCAATGGAATGGTGAGTATATAATGTATGATTTTGATTTCGTTAAAAGTAAAGGTGATAGAGGTAGGTCGTTACCACCTGAACATATATTTACAGATGAAAAGATTTTAGTTCAAAGAACAAGAAGGGGGATGCAACGGAAATTAGTTTGTTATTATGATGATGAAAAGTATTATAATTTAAATAGATTATCCAATATTGTATTAATAAATAAAGATTATAATCTAAAATTCATATATGGAATCCTTAATTCCAAATTAATGGATTTTTACTTTAATACATATTTTAATGAATATGAGGTAAAACCAATTCATCTTTCAAGGTTACCAATAAGTTTAAATATGGATAAAGGTTTAGAAAGTAAAATGAATATAATTCTTTTATTGAATAAAGAATTACTTTCTGAAAGTACAAAATTCCAAAGAACACTTCAAAGAAAATTTGAGATTGATAAACTTCCAAAAAAACTTCAAGATTGGTATTTACTTTCATATAATGAGTTTATTAAAGAATTAAGTAAAAAGAAAATAAAATTATCATTATCAGAAGAATCAGAATGGGAAGATTTCTTTATTCAAGAATCTAATAAAGCATTAGATATTAAATCATCCATTGAGGATACGGATAAGGAAATTGATAGGATGGTTTATCAGTTGTATAATCTAACAGATGATGAAATTGAAATTATTGAATCCTCAATGTAATTGTAAAGAGAATTTATAATTAATTGTATATTTTTGAGATGAACAAATTTGTTCATCTCAAAATTCTAATTCTAATTAAAGAAATAAAATGGAGTTTAGTGACCACAAAAAAGAACGTAAAGAAATATCTAAACTCAAAAAAGGATTAGAGAAAAAAATCACTCAAAAATTATTTCAACAACCACAAAATAGTGATATCCTTGAAAAACTTAACAATGGGGATATAACGGAAAAACAAGCAGAGGAATTAGTAAAAGCAAGAATAAATAATGTTACTTCAATAAAATTAAAAGGGAATAAAGGAAGATGGGTAGAAAAGGATGAACATAAAGAATTAGAGGTTAAACTAAATATAAACAATAACACTATAAAGGATATTGTAACAGATTTAGAAAACAATCTTTTAGTTAAAGAACCCATAGATGATAATATAATTCAAATCAAAATTTCAGAAATTAAACCTCACCCTTATAATTATGAAATATATGAACCCTTTGAATCAGAAGATACTAAACTCAGAAATGATTTTTTAGTATCTATTGAAAAATTTGGCGTTTTAGTTCCAATTATAGTTAATCCAGATTACGAAATAATTAGTGGACACAGAAGGTATTTCGCATCTTTGAAATTAGAATTAGAAACTGTACCTATTCAAATAATTCAATTTGATAATGATATTCTTGCAATCATCCATTTAAATAAACAAAGGGAGAAGAATGGAACTATAATTAAAAATGAGTTCAATGAATTAGATAAAAACCTTTTTAAAAAATTAGGTGGTAGAGGAAACCATATGAAAGGTGGAAAGAGTTTAGATATTTATAATCATATATCTAAAACTTTTAATATAAGTAGGGGTTCAGCGACTAAATTATATCGTATCTTCAAAGAAGATGAAAAACTTTTTACTAAAATAAAATTACCACAAAACCCACACGGAACAATCTCAATTGATAAGGCGTACCTATCTCTAAAATCCGTTAAACAAAACTCAAAACTCAAAGTTTTAAAAGAGAAAAATTATATCTCAACAATAAAATCTTCTCTACCAAACATTAATTCTACTGAGTTACTTAACCTGTTAGAAGATACATATCCATTTTCATTAATGGTAAAAGTAAATAGAGATTCTTTTACAAATATTTCATTTGATGAAACCATATTCAAAGAACTCGATTTAAAAAGAAAAGAACTAATTGATGATTTAGAATTCAAAAAGAGTTTAACGATTAGGGAGTTATTAATGTTTGAAAAATTTAATGAAATTGAAAGAACAGATATAAATGATAAAATAAAAGAAGAAGTATATAACTTACTTTGGAAACCAACTGATATTGATAATGAGGAACTAACAATAAAGGAAATAGAGAACATTAAACCTAAGTTAGTTAAATCTAAAGGTGATGGGTATTTCAATACATTAAGAATTTATACGCATTCATTAAGTTGGAATCCTAATGTTGGTAGAAATCTAAAATATATGGTTATAGATGAATCAACAAACAAATTATTAGGGTTAATTGTTGTTGGTTCTGATGTTATGAATATTCAAGTACGAGATAAGAAAATTGGTTGGAGTAATGAATCTAAAATATCCAATAAGAAGATTAATAACATTTGTATGGCGACTACAATTCTTCCAACATATCTATTAGGTTTCAATTTTTTAGGTACTAAACTAATATCTTATCTAACACAATCAGATACTATTAAAAAGGATTGGGAAGAAACTTATGGGGATGTATTAGTAGGTATAACAACAACCTCTCTTTATGGTTCGTTTAGTTCATATAACGGTGTACCTAATTGGAAGAAATTAGGAACTTCTAAAGGTAAAATTATTCTAAACCCTTCTAAAGAAATTTATAGTTATTGGTTACGTTGGTTGAAACAAAACCATATTGAAGATTATAATAAATCTATGTACTCTGAAAGTGGTTCTATTCAATCGGGTCCGAAACAAAAGATTCTAAACACCATATTTTCTTATCTTAATATTAAGCAGAAGGATTTTTATCATCTTAACGAAAAAGGTGTTTATTTTTATTCCTATTTCACTAACTCTTTTGAGTTTCTTCAATCAAAAATATCAGAAGAAGAATTAATACCAAAAAAATTCGATTTAGAAAAAGTATTAAAGTATTGGAAACCTAAGTCGATTAAACGTTATCAAAAACTTTCAAATGAAAATCGATTAGAAAAAGAGTTCTATTGGTATGAGGATTTACAAAAATCTGAATTAAAAGAATGGTTGGTAAACAGAGGTAAAACTTTAATATCAGAAGAATCAGATTAGATATTAGATAGATATCTTTTTAACACATTTATATTCTCATTGTTTGATAGTTCAACTGCTCTATTAAGTGATTTTAAACCCTCTGAATAAACAAACTCTTTATCATCTAACAACCTATCCAAAATAGAAAATAGTTCTTTCTTAGAGTTGTAAAACAACCCATTTGAATTAATTTCTCTATAATTTTCACATTCCTCAAATAGAGTTGGTGTTCCACACATCATAGAATCAGTTGCAGAAATACTCCACGCATAATGTTTTTCAATTGGAACTACACAAACCAATGATTTTGATAACCGTTCCAAATAATCTTTTTTATTTTCAATTGATGAAGTATCAATCCATTCTTCTGAGAATTTTTTATTAGTTGTTTGAGATAATGTAATCCACAAATCAAAATCAGTTCTATAATCTCTAAATTCTTTAATCCATTTATAAAATTTAGGAAACCCTTTATAAGTTGCTATTCTATGATTATATACAATAGTTTTATACCTTTTTTCTTGGGGAACTGAAACTAAATCAGATTTAGCAACTGAAAGATAATATGGTTGAATTATTCTTTCTAAATCTAAAATGATTTTATCATTAAATGTTTTTTTGGATTCTTCAATTACAATCTTTTTTTGAGTTAAAGTATTAACAAATAAAACTTCCATTTGAAGTGCCCCTAAAATCTCTCGTTCAAAATTCAAATAATTATTAAAATTAGAAACACCGTTACAAATACTCATTTCCCACCAATGAGAATAACCAATGATTTTTTTATTACTTGGTACATACCTTCTTACACTCCAATCGGGCATATGTGAATAAACAATATCGTAATCAACATAATATTTCTTTTCCTTATTGTTAGGGTACAAAGTAGAGGTTTGAAGTAGTTTAATCATCTCTAAAGGGAAATTCACTCTCATATGAAACATATTACCACTAATATCAATTGGAATCTGTTCAACGTTTAAGAATCGTTTCAACCGTTTTGATTCTTTTTTTACTGCAACAAACCAATAAAATCCGTTACCCAATTGAGATATTTGTTGAAAAAGAACATCAAAGAAAGAATCCGATTCAACATCTCTACTGTTAGTAATATTGGGTACTACAAGGATTTTTATTTGTTTCATAAAAGAAATGTACAAAGAATTTATAAAAAATGAGGAAATTTTGTGCCTTTCCAACATTTTTCTATACTTATATACAGTACTCGTATCCATCATAGGGTAACATACGAATCACCCAACTAACAAACACTAAGTAGTGGAATAAAGGAGTTGGGAAAGACATTGGGTAGTAATCTGTGAGATTGAAATAATATCTAAACATAACGGATAAGGTTTCTCCGGTAGTACTGAAAAGGATTTTACTATAAACTAAATATGGGTGTAAACGAACTGGTTTAGTGAAGTGTACAATTGATTGTAAGAAGATAGGAGTGGAAATTCCCTGAAAGGGGATTACTGTATTCAGTTATGAAATAAACACTCTTAAAACTGAGTATATAAACAAGATTGAGTAAACAAAAAACACTCATATAAATTATGAATAAAATAGAAAATTTAAGCAGAAAAGAAAAACAAGAACTAATAGAAAAAGGAACATTATTTCTTATACAACATCAGATATTAATGGAAGAAAATTCAGAATATTTAGATAATTTACCAACTAAAGAAGGTAGGATTCTACAAATGGATAAAATTAGAAAAGAATATTACCTGTGGTTAGAAAGTTTACCAAATGAATTAAGAATTAAAGAAAATCAAAGAATTAAAAATGAATATTATGAAAATAGAAGAAAGAATATCTAAACAAGAATTACAAAAGATTTATAAAGTTGATAGAGGTACAATAGAATCTTGGATTAAGAATGAAGGTTTACCAATGATTCAAGTTTCAACGCATAGTAAATATGTTCGTTTAAACGATTTAATTGAGTGGGAAAATTCAATGATTTTAAGTAATAAATTTATTGACATTTTAGAGAGTTAATCTTTCGTAATCTATCAGAATTGAATTATGATAGTGTTTACCAAATAAGTATTACCTCTACTATTATATAAATATTAAAAAATATGCTCCTCTGTATTTATCTTGTGTATAATTATTACTGACAAAATGACAAAGTGAATTTATTTTTCTTATTTTTGTAAAAATATTTTACAAGATAGTGAGGGGAAATAATTTTAATTTTTATTCCCCTCACATATACCTACTAAAAAATGAGTAAAAAAGATAAATTAAGAGGTTTGATGAAAAAAAAGGATGAATCCCCTCGCTTTTCCCCTCACCAAAACCCTAATCAATATAATGGTGAAATAACTGTTAATCAGAGAGTTAAAGAATATAACGGAGTAATAAAGAAGTTATACATAGAAAGTTATGGTTGTTCAATGAATTTGAACGATAGTGAAATTGTAGCATCCATACTTGCTGAACAAGGTTATAATACTACACATTTATTAGAAGAAGCCGATTTGGTATTGGTTAATACTTGTTCAATTAGAGAAAAAGCTGAGCAAACTATTCGCAAGCGTTTAGAAAAATACAATGCTGTAAAAAAAATAAACCCAACTATGAAAGTTGGAGTTTTAGGCTGTATGGCTGAACGTTTGAAAGCTAAATTTTTAGAAGAAGAAAAAATAGTTGATTTAGTTGTTGGACCAGATGCATACAGAGATTTACCAAATTTATTACAAGAAGTAAATTCTGGTCGTGAGGCCGTAAATGTTATTTTATCGAAAGAAGAAACGTATGGGGATGTTTCACCTGTAAGATTAAATAGTAATGGTGTTTCGGCATTTGTATCAATTACTAGAGGTTGTGATAATATGTGTACTTTTTGTGTTGTACCGTTTACCCGCGGAAGAGAAAGAAGTCGCGAACCTAAAAGCATTTTAGAAGAAATTAAGCAATTGGTTGATACTAATTATAAAGAAATTACCTTATTAGGACAAAATGTTGATAGTTATTTATGGTATGGTGGCGGATTGAAAAAAGACTTTAAAAACGCTTCTGAAATTGTAAAAGCTACCGCTGTTGATTTTGCTCAATTGTTAGAGTTAGCTGCAACAGAATTTCCTAAAACACGCTTTCGCTTTTCAACATCAAACCCACAGGATATGAGTTTAGATGTTATTTATACAATGGCAAAACACGAAAATATTTGTAAATATATTCACTTACCTGTTCAATCTGGTAGTACAGCTGTTTTAGAACGTATGAACCGCCAACATACTCGTGAAGAATATATTGAGTTGGTAGACAATATTAAAAAAATTCTACCTGGCTGTTCTATTTCACAAGATATTATTACAGGTTTTTGTGGTGAAACCGAAGAAGAACACCAAGAAACATTGAGTTTAATTGAGTATGTAAAATACGATTTTGGATTTATGTTTGCTTATTCTGAAAGACCTGGAACTCCTGCGGCTAAAAAAATGGCTGATGATGTTCCGTTAGCTGTTAAAAAAAGACGTTTGAATGACATTATTCAATTGCAGCAAAAGTACAGCTTAGTCAATTCCCAAAGATTTATTGGGAGAACTGTTGAAGTTTTAATTGAAGGTTCATCAAAAAAGTCTGACAAACATTGGAAAGGTAGAAACTCAGAAAATGCTACAGTTGTATTCCCTAAAGGAGACGAAAAAGTAGGTGATTTTGTTCATGTTTATGTTGAAAATTGTACGTCCGCAACGCTATTAGGAAAAAGAGCTTAAAAATTATGGAATCATTACAAGTAATAAAACAACGCTTTGGAATTATTGGAAACGATATTCATTTAAATCGAGCAATTGAAAAAGCTATTAGAGTTTCGCCTACAGATATTTCCGTGTTGGTAACTGGTGAAAGTGGTGTTGGTAAGGAAAGTATTCCAAAAATAATACATCATTTATCGCATAGAAAACATGCTAAATATATCGCTGTAAACTGTGGCGCAATTCCAGAAGGAACAATTGATAGTGAACTTTTTGGTCACGAAAAAGGGTCTTTTACAGGCGCAACAGCAGCTAGAAGTGGCTATTTTGAAGTTGCTGACGGCGGAACCATTTTTTTAGATGAAGTTGGAGAGTTGCCTTTAACAACACAGGTTCGTTTATTGCGTGTTTTAGAAAATGGAGAATTTATTAAAGTTGGTTCATCGCAAGTTCAAAAAACAAATGTTCGTATTGTAGCAGCAACCAATTTAAAAATGCACGAAGCAATTAGTAAAGGAAAATTTAGAGAGGATTTATATTATAGATTAAGTACCATTGAAATAAACTTACCTCCATTATGCGAACGTAGGGAAGATATTCACTTATTGTTTCGGAAATTTGCTTCAGATTTTGCTCAAAAATATAAAATGCCAACTGTTAGATTAACCGATGACGCAGTTAAAATATTAGAAAATTATGGATTTCCTGGAAATATTCGTCAGTTAAGAAATATTGCTGAACAAATTTCTGTTGTTGAAGAAAATAGGGCGATTACTGCTCATAGTTTAATGCAGTATTTACCAAGCAAAGGAACAAATTTGCCTTCTGTTATTAAAGGTGAAAATTCTAAAAGTGATTTTAATACCGAACGAGAAATAATGTACAAAATCTTGTTTGATATGAGAAACGACATTAACGATCTAAAAAAGTTAACGTTAGATTTAATGAAAAGTGAAAACACTGGTAAAGTTGAAGAAGAAAATAAAAAATTAATTCAAAAAATATACAAAGAGGAAAAAGATTCTTTGAATTTTCAAGAAGAAAACCGTGTTGAAGTTGTAAGAATTAATGACAAATACAATGATGACAATGATTATGAGTTTACCGAAACAATTGATGCCGACGAAAGCCTTTCTATTCAAGAAAAAGAAATAGAATTGATAAAAAAATCATTGGATAGAAACAATGGTAAAAGAAAACTAGCCGCTAAAGAGTTGGGAATTTCTGAAAGAACTTTGTATCGTAAAATAAAACAATACGATTTATAGTTTAAATAATTAACTTTGAAATCGAGATTTAAAAAATATTAAATTTATTAAATGAAACGAGCATGTTAAAAATAGTATCACCTAAGAAAATGATTATTAGCGAACAGCACGCTTGTGCTGAGCATCGTCGAAGTATGACAGCTGAAAAACAATAAAAATAAACACATGAAAAAAATTGGCATCCTATTTTTATTTATATTAATCAGTACAAATGAAAGTTGTGGAATTTATTCATTCACGGGAACGAATATAAATTCTGATGTAAAAACTGTTCAAATTGATTATTTTCCAAATAATGCATTATTAATTGAACCCTCTTTAAGCCAAACATTTACACAAACTTTTAGAGATCTATTTGATACCCAAACCAATTTAACCTCAGTCAGTTCGGGTGGTGATTTACAGTTTGAAGGTGAAATTACTGGTTATAAAATTAACCCAATGACAGCTACAGCAGAACAAACCGCTGCACAAAATAGGTTGACTGTCACCATAAATGTTCGCTTTTTTAATAATAAATTTGAAGAAGATAATTTTGAAAAAACATTTTCTCATTATTACGATTTTGATGCTAATGCACAACTCGTTGGAGGGATATTGGATGATGCTTTTGCTGAAATAATTGAACGGATTACCCAAGATATTTTTAATGCTTCAGTGGCAAAATGGTAACCATATGAATAACACCGATTTTACATTTTTAATGCAAAATACTGCAACAATAGATGCTTTAAAAACGGAACAGCTAAATGTAATTATTAATGAGTATCCATATTTTCAACTTGCAAGAGCGCTTCAATTAAAAGGTTTAAATAAAACAAATAGCTTTAAATACAATCAGGCTTTAAAGAAAACTGCGGCTTATACTATTGATAGAAACGCTCTTTTTGATTTTATAACTTCTCAAAAATTTGTTTCAAAAAACAACCTTCAAGTAGAACTATTAGAAGAAATTGAGGTTATTGAACCAGAAACAATTAAAATTCTTCATAAAAAAATATCAGATTCATTTGTTGAATCTAATAAACCCTTAAAACAAAATGAAGTTGATGACACTATTATTGATAAAAAATCAAATAATATTGATTCATATAAGAATGCAAATGAAATTTTAGAATTAGGCAAGCCTCTTTATTTTAAAAGCTCAGAACCACATTCATTTAATGAATGGATGCAGTTAGTTTCTCAAAAACCAATTATTAGAAAAGAAACCATTGAAAAACCCATTAAAAACATACCAAAAAGTACGGATAAATTGAGTTTAATTGATAAGTTTATAGAGACAAATCCAAAAATTAAACCACTAGATAAAAACAGTCCAAACCAAGTTACTACCCACGGAATATATGGAGAAAACGAAAGCCTAATGACCGAGACATTGGCTAAAGTTTACCTTGAACAAAAGAAATATGAAAATGCAATAAAAGCTTACCGCATTTTAAGTTTGAAATATCCAGAAAAAAGTAGTTTCTTTGCAAACCAAATTAAAGCGATTAAAATTTTACAAAAAAATAAGTCATGACGTATACATTATTTTTAGTTCTGATTATGATAGTAGCATTTTTGCTAATATTAATTATTATGGTACAAAATCCAAAAGGAGGAGGATTATCTTCTTCATTTGGTGGTGGTGGAGCACAATCTTTAGGAGGAGTTCAAAATACTACCAGCTTTTTAGATAAAAGTACTTGGACACTTTCAGTAGTTTTATTGGCGCTAATATTGTTATCTAACTTTGCGGCACCAAAAGTAAACGCAGTTGATACAAGTTCAGAAATTGAAAATACTATTGAAAACCGTGAAGTTCCTGCTACTCCAGTTCAACCTGCTGCTGCAACAACTCTTGACACTGTTCAATAATATTTTACTTTACAAATTAAAAAATGCCAACGTGTCATTCACATTGGCATTTTTTTTTGGTTTTTTTTAACCCATAAGTATATTTGTCAGTTTTAATTTATTGGCACAATATTCGACTATCTTATACAATAGACTAAAAAATTTAAATAAAACACATATGAGCAAAATTAATATTAAACCATTAGCTGACAGAGTTTTAGTAAAACCACTTGAAGCTGAAACTACAACAGCTTCAGGACTTATTATTCCAGATTCAGCAAAAGAAAAACAACAAAAAGGTACTGTAATTGCAGTAGGAAAAGGTCTAAAAGATGAACCAATGACTGTAAAAGTTAATGATACCGTTCTTTTTGGTAAATATGCTGGTACAGAGCTTGTTTTAGAAGGTACCGAATATTTAATTATGAGAGAAAGTGATATTTTAGCAATTGTTTAAAAAAGATTTTAGCTATTTGCTTTTAGCATTTAGCTTTTTCCAAAATATAAAAAATTAAACTGCAAAAAACCAAAAGCGTTTTTGCAAAAAAAACATAAAATAAAATGGCAAAAAATATAATATTTGATATTGAAGCACGTGATGGTTTAAAACGAGGTGTAGATGCATTAGCAAATGCAGTTAAAGTAACACTAGGACCAAAAGGAAGAAATGTTGTTATTGGAAAATCATTTGGAGGCCCAATAATTACAAAAGATGGTGTAACCGTTGCAAAAGAAATTGAATTAGAAGATCCATTAGAAAATATGGGTGCTCAAATGGTAAAAGAAGTTGCTTCAAAAACCAACGATTTAGCTGGTGACGGAACAACAACTGCAACCGTTTTAGCTCAATCAATTGTAAAAGAAGGCTTAAAAAACGTTGCTGCAGGTGCAAACCCACTAGATTTAAAACGCGGAATTGACAAAGCTGTTGAAGCAATTGTTAAAAACTTAAGAGAGCAATCTCAAGAAGTTGGGAATAAATCAGATAAAATAAAACAAGTAGCTTCAATTTCAGCAAATAACGATGAAACTATTGGAGAACTAATTGCACAGGCTTTTGAAAAAGTTGGAAAAGAGGGTGTAATTACTGTTGAAGAAGCCAAAGGAACTACTACTTATGTAGATATTGTTGAAGGAATGCAATTTGACAGAGGATATTTATCTCCTTATTTTATTACTAATGCTGATAAAATGTTAACAGATTTAGAAAATCCTTATATTTTGTTATTCGAAAAGAAAATAACAAACCTTAAAGATTTATTGCCAATTTTAGAACCTGTTGCACAAAGCGGA
>TARA_R110001583_G_scaffold116155_6_pt1 | contig 17197 bp, 17 predicted proteins | sample TARA_R110001583 | Tara Oceans TARA_R110001583 (sample SAMEA4398432) | marine metagenome | biome: Polar Biome; feature: [MES] marine water layer (ENVO:01000295) within the mesopelagic zone...; material: water (ENVO:00002006), including particulate matter (ENVO:01000060) such... | reverse complement strand
TGGTCGCAAAGCGAACATTCAAGCAGATAGACCAACACTTTCCCTTGGAGAAGTCCAGCCTCCTTTTAGGAATGTCCGCAGTAACGGGGTAGAACCCTACCGCGAACAAATCGCTTAGCCCGTGGATTGGTGTTTAATAAATTTCAGAAAATGCATGACGACCCGGAAGATCAAGCTTTTTGTATAGACGTCCTCAAACATCAAGTAAAAACTTTTGGGGGCGAAACGAGATGCTTCAAGCTGCGGGTCGTTGTCAATTCCCAAAATAGAGCAATTCGGCAGATCTCTCTAGTCGCCACCTCGCTTCTTCCCGCCGACCGGCATCGGCGACGTCCCGTCCGGCCCTGCCGGGTGCTTCGAGGGCTTTCTGCAGATAGCTCCGGGCCCGTTCCGGCTCCCCCTGGTCCAGCAGAAAATCGCCAAAGAAGAAATTGGCATCCATGCCATCAGGATTGATAGCCAATGCTTTCTGCAGATACTGACGGGCCTTGTCGTCATCACCGAAACCCAAAGGCCAGCCGGGCACCTGATAATAGAGGCTACCCAGCGATGTGTAGGCCGAGCCATCCAGCGCTTCGGGGTCAATCGCCAGGGCCGCCTCCAGTGATTTACGGGCATCCTTGACCAACCCCAATGCCCCGAGACCGCCCTTGGCACCGGCGTAGGTGCTGAGCACAATACCCTGCCAGATCAGTGGCTCTGCCCGGTCCGGATAATGGGCGACAAACTGTTCTGCCTCGCTGGCCAGACCTTCAAAGGCTTTCTCTTTCTGGTCCTCTGGCACCTGATACTGAATCTCCGCCCAGCGATGCTGGATATCGGCCAGCTCGGTCTCCAGATTCCCCGCCCAGAGTGGCTGGGCCGCCAGACACAGGATCACCAATAACACGCGTTTCATGACAACACTCCCGAATTCAGAAAGCGCCGGATGACCGGCAATTGCTTCAGCATCGCCTTATCGACAATTCTGGGCAGGATGCCGTTGATCACCACAAACAGCTTTTCCGGCCAGCCCAGGAAGCGCCGGCGAACGTCATTTTCCATAGCGGCAAGAATCTGCGAAGCCACGGCTTCCGGCGCGTCCATGGCATTGCCGAGGGCCCGGTTAAGCTCGTTTACGGCCTCTGGATTCATGTCTGTGGCGGTGGCCCGGGGCGCTACATAGATCACCTGGACCGGGGTATCGGCCAGTTCCCGTCGAAGCGCTTCGGTAAAGCCACGCAGCCCGAACTTGCTGGCGCAATAGGCGGTGTAACCGGGGAAGCCGATGCTGCCAAAGGTGGACCCCACGAACACCAGGGCACCCTGGCCGGCTTTTTCAAACCTGGGTGTAAAGTGCCTGGCCACAATCATCGCCGAGCGGAGATTGACGGCGATCTGGGCGTCCAGTTCGCTGATTGCCATATTCTCCAGGCTGGCAAAGCGATTCTGACCGGCACAGTGGATCACACCATCGATGCCTGGATAGGCGTCACTGAGACGAATCAGCTGTTGGTCGAGGTCGGGCGCCGCCAGGTCCAGGTGAACGAGCGAGACACCTTCACGGTGCTCAAGCTTTTCCGGATGCCGGGAGGCGACAATCACCCTGGCGCCAGCTCTCACCAGGGGTTCAACCAGCGCCTTGCCGATACCGCCGGTGCCACCCAGCAGAAGAAACGCCCGATCATGCAGCCTCATGACGCTGCTCCTTGCGGTTCGACGGCCCAGGAACAGAAACGAGAGGAATGCTGTGCAGCATATCGCCATAGAGCCGATAGACCATGCGCGCGGCTTCGATGATCGCCTGCTGGTCATCGGGGTCGGTGATCTCGTTCATCAGGTTACGGAAGAATTCGAAATGCTCCTGATCCAGAGCACCATGGGAGTATAGATAGCTGAAGGCCTCATCCGGCAGCCCGAGCTGTTTCTGGATCGCCTCACCGAGCGGCGTCGCCAGCTCAATCGACGTGCCTTCCAGCACCTGAACCATACCGAAGAACGCCGCCGGGTTACCGCGGTTAATGCGGTCATAAAGGTAAGCGACCATCAGTTCGATGGAAGTATAGGGGGTGCCATGACGGATGGCCTCCTTATCTTCCCCGCAGGCCGCAAGGTCGTTGAGGATCCATTCATGATGGCCGTACTCCTCCTCGATGTATTCCACCAGCGCCTTGCGCACGAATTCCAGACGCTCAGGCAATCGGCCACCGCAGGCCATCATCAGTGGCACGGTGTGTTTTACATGGTGGTAAGCCTGGGTAAGAAACCAGGTATAACCAGTCAGGTCGAAACGCCCCTCGCGGATAGCCTCAATAACGGGCGCATCGGTTACGTGGGCGCGAGCCTGTGCAGTTTCGGACTGCAGTCGATCAAAAAATGCCATGAAAGATCCTCCTGGCGGGTTTGAAACATCGGATTTGGAAACGGCTTCATTGGAAAAGAGGGAATTCGTGAAAACCGGAAACGCGCCTGCAAGCAGCGTCGGCAGGTCGGCCTGAATCTGCTGGCGTACAGGCCGTCCGTTTGCAGTTATGTAGCCTTCAGCCTGGCTCAGAGGCCGCCGGCGGAAATAAATCCCGGACAGCCGGGCATAGTCCGGCAAGGTGTCATTCAGCGAGTCCAGTTGTGCGCGCAGCGCTTCGGGCGAGCGGCCGTCCTGGATAACCAGCAGGGCCGAGGGGCGGGGATCGCCATCGCCAAACACTACCGCCTGACGCGCACCGAGCGCCTGAATCAGTTCACTCTCCAGCCACTCCGGGCTGATGTTGCGACCAAAGCTGGTAATCAGAAGATTCTTGGCACGACCGCTCACCGACAGGAAACCCTCCGGATCCCGGGCACCCAGGTCACCGGTATCCAGCCACTCATCCCCAGCAGGTTCATCGCCCAGATAGCCAAGGTGAGTGTTGCCCCCCACCAGAATGTGGCCCCGTTGGTCCACCCGGACCCGGACACGGGAAAGTGGTTTGCCCACCGACCCTTCGCGTTCGGTTCCGGGTACGTTCAGTGCCACCACCGAACTGCACTCGGAAAGGCCATAACCCTCGTAAAGAGGCAGGCCGGCGGCGCGGCCCCGGGCAAGCAGGTCGGACGAGACCCGTCCGCCGCCAACCGCCAGGAACCGAAAGGAATCGCTATTCAAGCGTTGGTGTTCAGCCGCAGCTACCAGGGCCATGGCAAGTTCGGGCACCAGAATCAGGGATTGGGGCCGGTGCTCGTTGATGCCCTGCACCAGTTGCCTGATATCCAGGCCACTGCTGCCGGTCATCCCAAGATCACGCAGGGGCGCCACGACCACCGTGCTGCCCATAAGCAGTGGCAAATAAACCCCGGCGATATTTTCCAGTAATGTGGCCAAGGGCAGGATGCAAAGGTGCCGCTCAAGCTCGACGCCTGCCAGCCGCTCCTTCAATGCCAGCGTGGTGGCCGTCATCTGCGCCACCGACAAGCAAACGCCCTTCGGGTTGCCGGTACTGCCAGAGGTGAAGGTGATTTTCGCGGTCTGCTCCGGCATCCAGGCTCCGGCACCAGACACCGGCAGATGCTTTAACCAGACGCCATGGCCAATGTGCTCACCGCCGTCGGTTGCGGCCACAGACAGCAGACAATCCAGGCCTGCCCGCTCAGTCAGGTGTTCCGTCTGGGACCGCGAGAAAAACACCGGCACAGGCACACACACCACACCGGCCAGCAAACAGGCCAGATCCGCGAGAATCCAGGCAACGGTATTGTCTCCGCACAAGCCAACCCGGCGGACACCAAGGCGGCTCAGCTGATCGGCCAGAGCGTCCGCCGCCTGCATCATCTGGGCATAACTGAAGGCCGACTCCGGCCCCTGGAGAGCCGTACGGGAAGGATGGCTGCTCGCCTGGCGAGCCAGGAGTTCAGGCAATGTGGCCATAGGAGCCTCCTGCCATCGTTTCTCCCTCGGTGGCTTCGGTCTCAACGGACTGAACCAGCCTGAGCAACCCGGCGCTCCGGAGGGCAGACATGCCGTCGGCGACACGAATGGCCATCACCACCGGATGGTGATCGTAGTAGCGCCCCCAACCGGCGCCGCCATCGGGCAACCGGGAAGGATCCGCTGAGGCCAGAACCTCGGTGGCAATACCCAGGCGATGAAAACTGTTGCGCAGCTGATCTGTGCCGGTGCAGACCACCCAGTCGTAGCCGGCCCCATCCAGCCACACCGACAGGGAGGCAAACAGAAAACGGCTGACACCGGCTTCGACGCCGGCCAGGTGTGCGATCTCCGCAATCCGGTGACGCTCAACACCCGCAACCGGCATCACCGACTCCACCGGCACCGACAGGTAGTCCTCCAGAAACAGCTTTTCCAGCGCGGCGTTACGAACACCGACCGCTGCCAGAAGGCTGCCTTGAGCTGTGGTCAGGGCCAGAAGCGCCGGTATGCGCAGAGAAGGCTCGGCGCCATAGGCATGCAGGAAGCGGCGGCGAATAAAACCCGCAACCGTCTCGGCCATTGCCGTGTCAGGACGGATCTCGTTAAACCAGCGACCGGCACAACGGATGACCGGAACCACCTCCCCGGAATCCGGGGGACAACAAGTGGACATCATCAGCGGGTCTGTCATATGGACTCTCCAGTTTCGCTCCCCGTGGGCGCTTTGATCACGACTGCCAGATTAGGAGCGAAGCCTTAAACCAGCCTTAAGGAGGGCGAGGAGAAACCTTAAGGCCGGCTTAAGGTTTTTCAGAGGGAACGGTTAAGGCTTGCTTAAGAATGTCCGGGTAAGGTGCCGGCCATCATCCGGATTCTTCCGATAACGCCCGGTTTCTGAAGCGAGGCTGTATGAGATTGCCGTTATTGCGGTCAACCGGCTGGCGCAGAGTGCCACGATTCCTGCTGGCCGGTGGCGTTGCCACCCTGTTCCATTGGCTGACCATGCTGGTCTTGATCGGTTGGGGGCTGAACGCCGTTCTCGCAACCGCCACAGGCGCTACGGTTGGATTGCTGGCAAATTACGTTGGCCAGTATCGCTTCGCTTTTTGTTCCAACCTGCCCCACAGGGTTGCCTTCCCGCGATATCTCACCGGGGCTGCATTGGGCTGGGCTCTCAATCTCACGGGTTTTTCGCTACTCCTGATGGCGGGCCTCAGCGTCGCTCCCTCGCAAATAATCACGACTGGCCTGGTTGCCTTTGCCAACTATCTCTTTGCACAGAGGTTTGTTTTCCATGAAGAACAGACAATCAACGTTCAGTAACCCGTTGCTGAGCATCATTATCCCGGTTCATAACGAAGCCGATGTTATTCCGACATTGTTGAAACGACTGAGTTTGGTGTGCCGGAAAATCGAGGGCGCGGTGGAACTTCTGTTCGTGGACGATGGCAGCCATGACAATTCCGTCGCCCAGCTCCTGCAGGCCAAAACGCGCCTGCCCGGTATACGGGTAGTGCAACTGTCACGGAATTTCGGCAAGGAAGCAGCCGTTTCTGCGGGTCTGGAACACGCCCGCGGAGATGCTGTTGTGCTGATAGACGCTGACCTGCAGGACCCTCCGGAACTGATCCCGAGGATGGTTCAGGAATGGCAGAAGGGGACAGACGTGGTGCTGATGAAACGACGGTCCAGGGCCGGTGAAAGCTGGCTGAAGCGTAGCACTGCGAGCATCTTCTATCGCCTGATCAACCACATCAGTGACGCATCGATACCGGTCGATACCGGCGATTTCCGCCTTATGAGCCGGCGCACTGTGGATGCCCTCAACCGTTTACCCGAGCGCAACCGCTACCTGAAAGGCATGTTCGCGTGGGTCGGTATGCCAACTGTGACACTGGAATTTGATCGCGACCCGAGACTGGCGGGAAAAACCAAGTGGAACTATCTGAAACTCATGCACCTGGCCATGGAGGGAATCACCTCTTTCTCTACCCGTCCGCTGCGTGTGGCCCTGATTCTGGGCCTGTTTGCGGCTGGGGCCGGCGGCCTTTTCGGCACCTGGGAAGTTATCCGGGCACTGGTTTTCGGCATATCCACACCGGGTTACGCCTCCATGATTGCCGTGATCACGTTCCTCTCCGGTGTTCAGCTGCTGTGTGTTGGTCTGTTAGGGGAGTATGTCGGCCGCATCTACATGGAGACCAAACAGCGCCCTGTTTTTATTGTTGCCGAAGACAGCGACGATAATGCCCAGCCGCTTCTAACCCAACTGCGAGTAGCCGGAAATGACCAGAAACATTAACACTCTTGTCTGGCTATTGTTTGCAGTGCTGGCCGCCCGGCTTGGACTGGCGGCGATACTGCCTCTGGCAGACACCACAGAACCACGCTATGCAGAGATAGCCCGGATAATGGCGGAAACGGGCGACTGGATAACCCCCTGGTTCGACGACGGAGTACCGTTCTGGGGCAAGCCACCACTGTCTTTCTGGGCGCAGGCATTATCGTTCAAATTACTCGGTGTGTCTGAATTCGCGGGCAGACTGCCCTCCTGGCTGGCCAATGCAGTCATCGTGTATCTGGTCTTCACACTGCGTCGTTACCTGCACCCTGAACGCAACAGCGAAGCGGCCATATCGGCCGGTCTCTGGGCGGCGCTGATCTATGCCACAACGGCCCTGGGTTTTCTGACGGCGGGAACGGTGATGACCGATTCGTTTCTTGCCCTGGGTTCGACGCTGGTGCTGACCAGCCTGGTTGTCCGGCTCCAGGGCGGCCCGATGTTATGGGGCTGGCTGTTCTTCATCGGCCTTGCCATCGGCCTGCTCGCCAAGGGCCCGCTGATTCTGGTTCTCACCGGTCTGCCGGTTTTTCTGTGGGTAGCTGCTACCCGACGCTGGCGTACACTCTGGCGGCAACTCCCCTGGCTCCGCGGTTCCGTGCTGATGCTGGCTGTCGCAATTCCCTGGTATGTCCTGGCTGAACTCAAGACACCGGGCTTCCTTGATTACTTCATTGTTGGAGAGCACATCAAACGGTTTATGGTGAGCAGCTGGCAGGGTGACCTTTATGGCAACGCCCATGAATTTACCCGCGGTACCATCTGGTTATATCTGGTTGCCGCCAGCTTTCCCTGGGGCCTGATCGCCATTGTCGCCTATGGCGTCAACCGCTGGCGTGGCCAACCAACACAGCATCAATGGCAGTCTGGTGAACGCGGCGTGGGCGCCCTCGTTCTGGCCTGCGCACTCAGCCCGGCGATCTTTTTTACCCTGTCGGGCAATATCCTCTGGACCTACGTGCTTCCGGGCCTGCCGTTCCTTGCCGTGTTGGCGTCTGGTCTCTGGCCCGGGGAACTCACCCGGCCAATGCCGGCCTCACGTCTGGCCGCCGTTTTGCTGATACCCATGATTGGCATGGCCGCCGGAGGCTGGCTCACCCTTCACCCGGAACAACTGAAAACCGAGCGGGATCTGGTAGCCGAAGTTGACCAACTCCCCGGCATGACTGCAGACAATCTGTTTTACCTGGACAAGACGCCTTTTTCGGCACGGTTCTACAGTCGTGGCGAGGCCCATGCAATTGACCAGGAGGCGGCGATTCATCAACTTGAAGCGGGCAACCTGACCGCGCCAATGGCACTGGCAGTTGAGAAAGGCAATGGATCAATGCTCAAGCGCCTTGAGGGTTTCATCAAACCGATCAAAGAAAACCGACGCTACCGCCTTTTTCTGCTGGAGCCGTCGTCTGCAGAAACGGCAAACAGCGCTCATGAGAAAAGCAAAACCGGCGATATCGATTACAATGCATCCAACCATCACCCGCTAAGCTGAAAACCAACCGGATTCCTGCTACATGCGAATATTGCTGATTGAAGACGATCATCCGCTGGCCAACACCATGCTCGGGATGTTGCGCGATGAGCAGAACACCGTTGACTGGCTGGATGACGGCCAGCAGGCGCTCAATGCTCTCCTGAACGACAGCTTCGATCTGGCCATCCTGGATCTGACGCTGCCACGGGTGGACGGGCTGGATATCGTGAAAAAAGTGCGCAGCCAGGGTATTGAGACGCCGGTGATTATCCTCACCGCTCGCGGAGATCTGGATGAAAAACTTCAGGGCCTCAATGCGGGTGCTGACGACTACCTGACCAAGCCCTTCGCCATGGCGGAACTGAAAGCCCGAATCCGGGCCGTTACGCGACGCGGAGCAGGTGTCCGGACAGGCGGTTTACAGGTGGGCAGACTGATTCTGGATACGGACTCAGGCCAGCTCAAGCTGGGTACCGAAACGGCGGCCCTTCCACGCAGAGAATTCCAGATCCTGCACTATCTGATGCGTCATCCGGACCAGGTTGCGACACGCCGTCGGCTGGAAGAGCAACTGTATGGCTGGGACCAGGGCGCGGAAAGCAATGCCCTTGAGGTTCATGTGCATCACTTGCGTCGGCGTGTTGGCAAGCAAACCATTCGCACGGTAAGAGGCGTTGGTTACATGCTGGACAGCAAGGCTGCTGCAGAGGTTTCTCAGGAATGAGCCTGACCCGCAAACTTATCCTTCTGATCACCAGCACCGTTTTCTTCATCACACTGATCGCCGCCGGGTGGGGCTTCTACGTCAGCGACCATCAACTGGAGGAGGTTTTCGATGCGGAGCTGGCCCAGAGCACCCGTATCGTCCAGGGCCTGGTTGAACACCTCTCCTCCACGCAATCCGTCGAGCAACTCTCCCACACACTCGCAAAAACCCTGCAACTGCCGGATAGCGCTTATCAGGGAGACGAGGAAGAGAACGAAATTTTGCCGGACGGCGCTGGCCACAAGTACGAGCGCAAAATTGCCTTTGAGGTCTGGTCACCGGACCTTGAGCCGATTCTCGATACCCTTCAAGCCAACGATTCGCAGGGTCTGGAACCGGGTTTCGGCTGGCAAGAGGTCGCAGGTTACCAATGGCGGACCTTTACCCTTGAAGATCCGACAACGGGCTTCTGGATCCGCACAGCACAGCGGGAAGATGTCAGGGACGAACTCAGCCAGGAAATTGCCCTGGGGAATGTGCTGCCATTCCTGATCGTTCTTCCTCTACTCGCCGTGGCAGTCCTGGTGTCGATCCAGGTGGGGTTTCAGCCGCTCAGAAAACTTGAAAAACCTGTCCGCAACATGGCCCCGGAGAACATCCACCCCCTGGACGACCGCCAGGCACCAAAGGAAGTCGCAGGATTGGTGCAGGCGGTGAACGGCCTGCTCAGGCGCCTCAACCAGGCCTTGGAACGGGAAAGGCGGTTCTCTGCCGACGCCGCCCATGAGTTGCGAACGCCGCTGACGGCTCTGCGACTGAACCTGGAAAAAGTCTACGAAAACGACCCTGAGCAATACGGCGACCTGATCCAGTCCGTTGACCGCATGGTGCACCTGGTGGAGCAGATGCTGCTGTTGAACCGGGTCGACTCCGGAGCCGATTTCACCCCGGAATACCACAACCTGTCCGCGATTGTGGAACAGAGCATCGCCGATGTGGCACCGCTGGCCCTGAAAAAAGACATCGACCCTGTGCTCCAGGATGATGCCGGCCAGGCCCTGGTGTGCTGTCACAGCGCGCTGATCAACACCCTCATGCGCTCGCTGCTGGCGAACGCCATCCAGTACAGCCCTGAACACACAATCATCGATACACATCTGAAACCTTCCGGCGAGGGATACCACATCACCGTGTGCGACCAGGGCCCTGGCATACCCGCCGAGGAACGCGAACGGGCGCTGAGCCGCTTTGTCCGCCTGGACCAGCGCCTAGGCGGCGGTGCCGGCCTTGGACTCGCCATCGCCCGGCGCATCGCGGAACTTCATGGCGGCCAGCTGACCCTCAGTGACCGGCCGGATGGCAACGCCGGCCTGTGCGTCAGCATCTGGCTCCCGGCCCGTGCGACTTCCCGTCGCAAGCAGGCTTAAGGTTGCTTTAAGGTTTGAGGAGGATACTTCGGCCCAGTTGAACAGGGCCATAAAACGGCCCGATTGATAGTCCGTTTTCGAGGATGTCGTTACATGGGTCAGGAAAGAACTCTGTCGCTGGTTATCCCGGCCAAGGATGAAGAAGCCAACATTGCCACCCTGCTGACTGAAGCTTATGGGGTAATGCGGGACTACCACGGTTTTGAGGTGGTGCTGGTGGATGATGGCAGCACCGACAAGACGCTGGATACGGCGGTGAGAACCGCCAGGGCCCTCAGTGGCCGGTTGTTAACCATACGCCACGAGCGCAGCATCGGCCAGAGCGGCGCCCTGGCTTCGGGTATCCGGCATGCCCGGAGCAGGCTGATCGTTACCATGGATGGCGATGGCCAGAACGATCCGGCCGACATTCCCGCCATGCTGCAGAAAGCCAACACCATGCAAAACCCGGATTTCTGCATTGCGGGTTACCGGAAAAATCGCAAGGACACCGCCTGGAAACGCTTCCAGTCCCGCCTGGCGAATCGCGTGCGCGATGCTCTGCTTCATGACGGCGTGCCCGATACCGGCTGCGGCCTGAAGCTGTTTCCCCGGGAAACCTTTCTGAAGCTGCCCTGGTTCGACCACGGGCACCGGTTCATGCCAGCGCTGGTTCGCGGAATCGGGGGCGACATCGCCATCGTGGAAGTCAACCACCGCCCGCGCACCGCCGGCATTTCCAAATACAACGCCTGGAACCGGACCTGGGCCGGCATACTGGATCTGCTGGGTGTGCTCTGGTTGCTGCACCGCACCCGGGTCCCTGTGATCAGCAGTTCTGGTCAGGACAACCCACAAGCATCAGTGGCGGAGCGTTCCTGACATGATCAACGGTTCCCGCTGGCTGGCCTTTGCGGCGTTGGTTCTGGTCGGCTATCTGACCATCCATAATGGCTGGCTCGACTTCATTGCCAACCAGAACGAAGTGGCGAACTATCTTCACAGCCATGGTTTCGGCGGATTACTGGCGATTACCCTTGCCGGTGCATTGTTTACCGGCCTTGGCGCTCCACGCCAGTTGCTCGCCTTCGTGCTGGGTTTCGCCCTGGGCGGGATCAACGGGACGCTGCTGTCGACTCTGGCCGCCGCCATTGGCGCCACTGGCTGCTTCCTGACCGCCCGCTGGCTGCTGCGAACGCCGTTGAGCCGGCGGTTCAACCACCGGATGCAGCAGTTTGATTGCCTGTTCCGGGAACAGACGCTGTTAAAAGTCCTCATGGTACGTTTGCTACCGGTGGGCAGTAACCTGGTGACCAACCTTGTGGCAGGCTGCTCCGGGATCCGCTTCTCACCGTTCCTGTTCGGCAGCACCCTGGGCTACCTGCCCCAGATGCTGGTGTTTGCCCTGGCCGGTGCCGGTATCGGCAATGCCAACGCCTATCAGCTTGCCGTGAGCATCGGCTTTTTCATTCTCGCCTCGCTGATTGGTGCTTTTCTCTATCACAACCAGAGGGCCAGGACGCTGGCCGATTCCGTTTCCGACTCTCTCTGAGACCGAACCATGCCTGCATCACCCTTCGTCCGCCACCTGCCGGACACAGTGTTTAACCTGTCCCGCAATCAACTCCTGCTGTTACTGCTGGCCTTTGCCGCAGTCGTGATTTTTACCGGGATCGGACTACGTTCCCCCTGGCCTGCCGACGAACCGCGGTTCGCGGAAGTGGCCCGCGAAATGGTCGCCTCCGGGCAATGGCTGATCCCCATGCGGGGTGGTGAGTTCTACCCGGACAAGCCACCGGTGTTCATGTGGAGTATTGCCTTCTTTTACTGGCTGACCGGCAACCTGAAGATTGCATTCCTGCTGCCCAATGCGCTGTGTAGCCTGCTGACACTGGGACTGATCTTTGATCTGGGCACCCGCCTGTGGAACCAGCGAACCGGTGCCATTGCCGTCATGTTGCTGATGCTTGCGCCCCAGTTCGTGATCCAGGCGCAGAAAGCCCAGATCGACGCCATGGTCGCCTGCTGGATTGCCGTTGCCTGCTACGGCCTGATAAGACACTTTTTCACCGGGCCCGCCTGGGGCTGGTACTTCATCGGCTGGGCGTTTATGGGGCTCGGGATCATTACCAAAGGGGTAGGCTTCCTGCCGGCACTGATGCTCATTCCGATCGTGATCATGAAGCTTCGCGATCGCGCATTGTTCCGTGGCACGCTCACCTGGCGCTGCGCACTGGGTCCGCTGGCCATGCTGGCCGTGGTTGCCGCCTGGCTGATTCCCATGGTGCTTTACGTTAACCATCTCGGCACCGAAGAGGCCCTGGCCTACCGCAACAACATCCTGTTCAAGCAGACTGGTGAACGTTATGCCGACTCCTGGTCTCACATTAACGCCTGGCATTACTATCTGACCAGCGTGATTCCCTCGCTCTGGTTTCCGCTTCCACTGTTGCTGCTGGCCTTGATCCGGCCCCTGTCTGAAACCGCCCGTTACCGCCCGATTATTCCGGTGCTTCTGGGCTGGATTGTTCTGGTTATCGTGTTCTTCAGCTTCAGCCCCGGCAAGCGCGGGGTTTACCTGTTGCCAGCGTTGCCCATGCTGGCGCTCATCCTGGCCCCGCTGCTCAGCAGCCAAAAACCAGCAGGCTGGTTTCCGCCGCTCCTGACAGGTTTGCAGTTCCTCCTCGGCATCACGTTGATGGCAGTTGGCATCCTGGCCTGGAACGACCACCCCAAGCTGGTTGAAAAAGTAGCCGACTACAGCACAGATCCTGCCAAACTCCATGAGGCGGGAACCTTTGTATTGGTGATCGGTCTGGTCTGGCTGGTCAGTCTGTTCGGGTTCTGGCGTTCAAGGGCACTGGGGCGGTGGTTTGCCGCCATGATGCTCACCTGGCTGTTGCTGGGCACCTGGGGCTATCAAATTCTCGAACCCCTTCGAACCCCTCGCAACGTTCTGACCGCCGCCGAACAGCATATACCGCCCGGCGGGCAGCTCGGCATGATCGACTTCCGGGAGCAGTTCCTGCTGTTTTCAAGGCGCGACTTCACCCATTTCAGCTTCTTTACCGGTCGGGAACAGGAAAATCGCAATGCCTGGTTGTGGATGAGCGAAACCGAGGACAGCTATCTCCTGGTCGCCGATCAGATTGAGCTGCCCTGCTTCACCAAAGAGGGTGCCATTCCCGTGGGCACGGCCCACCGTGACAGCTATCTTCTGCTTTCAGACGCACAAATGACGCCCGACTGCGCGCCCCCGGACAGGGTCAGGCGCTTTACCACGCCCAGTCCCGGGGAATGGCAGGACTAAACCATGAAACATGCGGAACACCATAAAACCCATCGCACCGGCTGGTTAAGAGCGGCCGTGTTGGGGGCGAACGACGGTATCGTTTCCACTGCAAGTCTGGTTCTTGGCGTAGCCGCTACCGGGGCGAGTGCCGAGAGCATTCTGGTGGCGGGCATGGCTGGTCTGGTTGCCGGGGCCATGTCGATGGCAGCAGGCGAGTATGTTTCCGTGAGCTCTCAGGCCGACACCGAGCGCGCTGATCTGAATCGGGAACAGACCGAGCTGGAAGCCAACCCAGAGCATGAACACGCCGAACTGGCAGCGATCTATGTTGAACGCGGGCTGGATGCTCAGTTGGCTTCGACTGTCGCCAGCCAGTTGATGGCACACGATGCGCTCGGGGCCCATGCCCGGGATGAACTGGGCATTTCCGACGCGTTGGCAGCACGCCCCCTGCAAGCAGCATGGGCCTCGGCTGGCACCTTTTCCATCGGCGCGGCACTGCCTTTGATCACGGTGCTCCTGTCTCCCGCCTCCCTGGTGATGTGGACTGTCCCGGGCAGCTCACTGATATCCCTTAGCCTGCTGGGCTATCTGTCAGCAAAGGCTGGCGGCGCGCCAGCATTGTTGAGCGCCTCCCGAGTTACCATCTGGGGAGCTCTGGCGATGGCACTGACCGCGGGCGTTGGGGCATTATTTGGCGTAGTTGCCGGTTGATTCGCAAGGAGATTGAGCCGTAAAAGCCGGTTTCTAAGCCGGCGTTCGCGGCAGCGTCACCTGAACCTCCAGCCCCCGCCCGTCAGCGCCAGCACCCAGCCGAATATCTCCACCCATACCCCGAATCAGCGTGCGGGCGATGGCCAGGCCCAGGCCCGCGCCACCGGTTTCACGGTTGCGCGACTGTTCCAGCCGGTAAAACGGTTCAAAAACCCGTTCCCGTTCCACTTCGGGAATACCCGGTCCCTGGTCAGCGATCGTGACAACCGCTTCTGTGTCTGTGGTTGCCAGTGTTACTTCCACCTGTTCACCATAATTCACCGCGTTCTCAATCAGATTACGCAGGGCACGTTTGACCGCTTCGGGTTGCCCCTGGAGCACACATCTGGGACTGTCCTCGCAGTGTACCGCCAGGCCCATTTCCTGAAGATCACCGCAAAGGCTGTCCAGCAGCGTGGCCAGATCGTAACGGCGGCGCTGTTCGGTGGTGCTGCCCCGGATGAAATCGAGGGTCGCTTCGGCAAGATGCTGCATTTCCCTGAGGGAATCGAGAAGACGGTCCCTGTCCTCGCCCTCCGGCAGCATTTCCACCCGCAGCCGCATGGAGGTGATGGGTGTTCTGAGGTCATGGGCCAGGGCCGCCAGCAGCCTTGCCCGGTCATCCTGGGCCCGGCCAACCTGGTCCTGCATCTGGTTGAAGGCCCGGGTTACCTCCCGGACATCCTCGGGCCCCTTTTCAGGAATCCGGACTTTTTCACCCCGCCCGAATGCATGGGCTGCCCGGCTCAACTCGTTCATTGGCCGCAGGATTCGACGGACCGCCAGCAACAGGGTCAGCGTCAGCAGCACAGCGGTAATCCCCACACTGGTGAGCGTGGCCTTTAACCACAACCAGGAGGGCGCTGGTGGCCGGGCCCGGGCGTTGAACCATTGGCCGGAGGACAAGGCCAGGGAAACACCAAACACCGGGGGGCATTCGTGCCGGTCATCCCGATGGTCGTCCTCGCCACGATGCTCCTCATACTCGTGATGCTCATCATCTTCATCGTCATGCCGTTCACGGTCCCGATGATCATCACGATCCGGCAGGCAGTCGTCTTCGTCCGCTTCCATAGCCGTTCGAACCTGCTCCATGGGCAGATCCAGTTCCTCGGCCAGCCGGCGCGTCATGCCGGAAGCCCGATCCTCGGTCAGATAGGGCGCGGCATCGATGGAAAGCCGCAGGGTCGGGCTGGAAAGTGCCCGAAGGATACGCTCCTGCCGCTCAGGATCCGTGGTATCGGCCAATGTGTAGCCATCGGCCACCCGCTGAAGCACGTGCTCCAGGCTGGCACTGCGCAAAGCCCCCTGACGCTCACCAGCCAGGATAACGATCGTAATGATCTGTGCCACCAACAGCACCAGAATCAGCAACAATGCCAGCTGTCCGCCGGCACGCCGGGGCCAAAGCCTCATTGCTCCGCCCCTTCGACTGAAGCAATCCACTGATAGCCACCGCCCCAGATGGTCTTGATCAGCCTGGGGCTGCGGGCGTCCGGATCAATCTTTCGGCGCAGGCGGCTGACATGATTATCAATGCTGCGATCGAAAGCATCCGCTTCTCTGCCGAGGGTAAGATCCATCAGCTGATCACGGGACAACACGCGGCCGGCGTGCTCGAGGAAGGCGAGCAGCAGCTTGTACTCGGCGGTACTCAACGACACCTCGACACCTTCCGGATCGACGAGTTGATGGCGATCGACGTCGAGCGTCCAGCCCTCAAACGTCAGGGATTGCCCGGCCATCGGGCTGCGTTGCGGTGGCAGCGCGGTGGTCCGGCGCAGAACCGCCTTGATACGGGCCAGCAGCTCCCGGGGATTGAAGGGTTTGGTGAGGTAATCGTCAGCCCCCATTTCCAGGCCGACGATGCGATCGGTTTCCTCGCTCATGGCGGTCAGCAGGATCACTGGCAACTCGGTGTGCTCACGAAGGTAACGGCAGAGCGTGAGGCCATCGTCGCCGGGCATCATGATGTCCAGCACAACCAGGTCGACAGAGTGCTGTCGCAACTGGCGCTTCAGGGCATCGCCGCCATCCGCCAGCAGCACGCGCAGGCCATGCTCCTGCAAATAGCGGCCAACCAGATCGCGGATGTCTCGATGGTCATCGACCACCAGGATTGTGGGAGAGTCGCTCACTCGTTACTCCGTTGAATTACCATCTGCCCTGATTATAGGGGAGTCGACTTCCCGCTTGGGCACGATCTTGTCAAAAACCGTCGCAATTCGGGGCCTTGCGACAAGTTGCGACAAACTTGGCGTATCACCGAGACAATTCTGCGACGTTTCCTTGGTGCAATAACTCCCGACCAACGATGACATTCCGTCATGGGTTTTACCAACCAAGGAGTTCGACCATGAAGAAAACCACCACCATTGCTGCGCTCTCCGTCGCCGCCCTGCTCAGCGCCACGCCCCTGCTTGTATCGGCAGATAACGACTACTGGGATGACGACCGCTACGAGGATCGCTATGAGAATCGCCGTGACGGCAAACCCATGGGCGCCGACCTCAAACAGTACAGCACCGAAGAAATGCGCATCATGGCCTATGGCCATGCCCTCAGACGCTTCGGCCCGGGCGTGAAGGTGTCTGTTGACGAGACTCCCGATGGCACCTACCGGGTACAGCTTCGGGATGCCGAGCAGAACCTGATCCGGGAGCAGGAGTTCAACCATTTTGGTGATCCGGTTCGCGGCGGGCGCCGGGACTGACTACCAGCAGCCAGCGCGGGGGCCTGTTCAGGTGCCCCGCCACCATTTGATCAAGGAGAATCACGATGACATTGATGGACGCTGACAACCGTTATGGTGCCGTTTCGCGGGCTGTGCACTGGATAATGGCCGTTCTGTTGCTGGCAATGCTTGCCAGCGAAGTCTGGTTTGAAGCTCTGGAACACACCTTCTCGGATGCCTCCCTTATGGCATGGCACCAGAGCCTGGGCCTGACCATTTTCGGCCTGGTGATCTTTCGTGGCCTCTGGCGAGGGCTGAACCGCTCGCGTCTGTCACCGCCCGCGCACTGGGCCACCATGGCGAAACTGGGGCACATTGCGCTTTACGCCCTGATGATTCTGATGCCGCTTTCAGGGCTGGCAACGTCTCTCGGTGAGGGCGATCCCGTTACTTTTTTCGGCTGGACAGTCTTTGGCTACGGTCCGGAAGTGGAGTGGCTGGAAGAGAGTGGCGAAGACGTACACGAAATACTGGCCAACGTGTTGTGGGTGATGATCGGCGTGCACGTAGCCGCTGCCCTGGCGCATCAGTACCTGCTTGGAGACCGGATCATGAAGCGCATGGCCTGACAGCTCGAATACACGAAAACCCTCGGGCTCAAACCACCG
>TARA_R110001583_G_scaffold123391_3_pt1 | contig 17206 bp, 16 predicted proteins | sample TARA_R110001583 | Tara Oceans TARA_R110001583 (sample SAMEA4398432) | marine metagenome | biome: Polar Biome; feature: [MES] marine water layer (ENVO:01000295) within the mesopelagic zone...; material: water (ENVO:00002006), including particulate matter (ENVO:01000060) such... | reverse complement strand
ATTACTATGCGGCAAATAGTGGCGCTTCGTCGTCGGCGCTAACACCAAGCGACGAGGTTCCAAATGAGATTATCATCAACCACTATAAAGCCTGCAATCAATCGATTCCAACTACGGGATAAAGTCCCCGCTTGTCCGTTAGACTGATGGGTGAATGAAAGCTTACTGTGATCAACCGTCATTCCAAATAAAGACCAAGGGGTATTGTAAGACAAAATAAGCTCAGGCTCATAATTAGTCTCTCGAAAAGCGGCTGATATATCTGAGTTATATGCTTGCCACCAACTCGTGGCAGTAAATGCCGCATTTAAATCAAGGTTTTTAACAAAAATATTTTCTGTAATGACATACTTTAGCGAAACCTGAAATTTAACCTCTAAATTATCAAAGTCCCTGCCCTGTAAAATATTATTGTAAGGAACTTCATTAGCAGTAAAGTATGTAAATGGAAGTACATAATTAGGCTTGTGAGGCAATATAGCAAAAGGATTAGATGATGCGCTTTTTTCTAGCACCATACGTTTTTCTAAAGGGTTTTGTATTTTCTCGTAGCATTGCTTTTTTAAATCACCAACAGCAACATCATCTTTAACATGACGACTTAAATCAGCCACACAAGCATAAATAGCTTCTGTATCTAATATCGACTCTTTAGCAATAGCTATATCACTGATAAATAATAGAAAAAAAATTAACGCTACATTCTTTAATTTCATACTTTAGCCTTCATATTATTTCAAACAATATGATTTTATAATAAAAATAATCTCATGCATATCTATTACACCAAAATATAATCACATCTTTATCTTTATAAAAACCCCATGGATTACATGGTATTAGTTAGGTTTTCAACGTAGAACTTATGTGACACCTACAAGGGCCTTCTTGCGTGGCAGTGAACGTTACTGTAAATGCAGTTACCGTATCGCTATGTTTCTAAGCTGCCTGCGTGGCAGTGAACTCAACCTCTTTAACGCAATTAGCGTATGTACCTGCGGCTAACTGCTCATTAAACCGTTTACCAGTTTCATATAAGCGTACTCTCATTGCCTTCGGCACGTACTGAGTTTGGTTAGGAATATAGTTATCGACTAAAGAAAATTGGTAACTTGATCTTTTTCGAGCATAAGAAGGTGTATTTAAATAACCTAATAAGGACATCGCATCACTAGAAAAAATAGGATGTTTGTCCTTATCGACATAGTACTTAGTATGGCTTCTCTCCCCACTGGATAACAGAAATCCTTTTTCAACCATAGACCATATACGTCTTTGCAAGGTTTTTTTGTTAATAGCGAGTGGAAGTATATTCTCTATTTCACCAAGACTCATAGGCTCACCGATTTCAGCAATATGGGCTAAAATTGATGCTTTTTCTTGTTCAAGGTGTGCTTTTTTACTCATAAATCAAGGACAAAATTAATAAAATTGTCCTTATGGTACGTCTGTAAAGGACAAAAATTAAATCTTTAAGGACAAAACAAGTAACTTAAAGGACACTTTCATACATACTTTGTCCTACAAGATAAAAACTATTGATATTAATGACCGCACTGTAATCTGAAAAGTCAGTTAGTTGTGTCTGATCATTAAATTCAGGAGTTACTATAAACGCTTTATTTGATTGGTTGTAGAGCAAGTTTTGGGGGGAATTTCCCTATAAAGTTGTAAACAGTACTTACGGCTTGACGTGATAATTGAAATTTAGTCGCTAAATGAGTCGCATTTATCTGCCCTTCCCACCCTACAATACTTTCAATGAAGTTAAATCTTAAATTGTTTTCTTTTGATATATCCATATACCAAATTCTAATTAATACTTAACAAGCATAAGAAAGCAATTGATTACTATAATAATTTTACCTATCGATACTTAATATGATGATCAATTATTGTTGATTGGCAACTTCCATGAGATCTAAAACATAGCGTACTTTATTAATGAAGTGGCTTAAAATTAAACTAGCTTAATTAATTATTGGATTCAGTCAGCGCAATATTAACTCCCCCCAAAAAGATTGGCTTTACGAGGAGCAAAAAAATACCCGCATCATTTGAATATGCCCGTTTGAGCATGTTCAAATGATGCGGGTATGCTTCATTAATCTAGTTTATAAATTATTTTATAAACTATGCTTTACGATTATCGATAACTCGTTGGGCTTTACCTTCTGAACGAGGTATTTCATGAGGCTGTTTCAATTCAATAGCACATGAGATACCAATGAAGGTTTTAATTTTATGGTTCAATTTTTTCACCATATCATCATAATCTCCATTCACCGCTTCAGGCGCAAGTTCAACCTGCACTTTAATGGTGTCCATATTACCTTTTTTACCTACTTCAATTTGGTAATGAGGCGTTAATCCTTTAATCGCACAAATTTGTGTTTCAATTTGCGTTGGGAAAACGTTAACACCGCGAATAATTAACATGTCATCACTACGACCCGTTATTTTATCCATACGGCGCATTGTTCTTGCACTGCCTGGTAACAAACGGGTTAAGTCACGTGTGCGATAACGTATCATTGGCATCGCTTCTTTGGTTAAGCTAGTGAAAACTAATTCACCTTCTTCACCGTCAGCCACCACTTCACCGGTTACAGGGTTAATGATTTCAGGGTAGAAATGATCTTCCCAAATCGTTGGTCCGTCCATCGTTTCAATACATTCTTGTGCAACACCAGGGCCCATCATTTCTGATAAACCATAAATGTCTACTGCGTCCATTGACATACGTTCTTGTAAATCTGTACGCATACCTTCTGTCCAAGGCTCTGCGCCAAAAATACCTGTGCGTAGTGCCATTTTCTCAGGATCAATACCTTGACGAATAATTTCATCGGCAATATTAAGCATATAAGAAGGAGTAACCATTATTATATCAGGATCAAAATCTTGTAGAAGCTGTACTTGCTTTTCAGTTTGACCACCACCCATAGGTATAACGGTACAACCTAAACGTTCTGCGCCATAATGGGCACCAAAACCACCGGTAAATAAACCGTAGCCATAAGCAACATGTACTTTATCTTTGGGTCTGCCACCTGCAGCATAAATAGAACGAGCAACGACGTTAGCCCAGGTATCAATATCATTTTGACTATAACCTACTACCGTTGGTTTACCCGTAGTACCGCTTGATGCATGCACACGAACTATTTTCTCCATTGGCAGAGCGAACATGCCAAAAGGATAATTATCACGCATGTCTGCTTTAGTAGTAAAAGGAAACTTACTTAAATCTTCAAGACAAGTTAAATCGTCAGGATGAACACCATGTTCATCAAATTTCTTTGTATATACCGGTGAATTATTGTAAGCGTTAGTTAGTGTCTTTTTCAAACGACTAAACTGTAGACCCCGTAATTCGTCCATACTCGCTGTTTCTATTGCTTCATAACCAAGCTGTTTCGATGACATTTTATTCCCCTAAAAAAATACTTTCGATATTAAGTAATTGCTGATAATATAAAACACTTCTTTGATATAAATCAATATAAATGTATCATTTTTTTAAATTTAGCTTTATACAGTTACTTAATAAAAGTCGCTATAAAAAACAAAAATCAACAAACGGTTAATGAGGATTAGTTAATGATATCAAAAAGTTATTGTTATGGAACTTGGTTTGAAGGCCAAGGTCAAGGGGTTAAAGTTTACGACGCGCTTAACGGCAGCGAAGTATGTGAAGTCAGTAGTAACGGTGTAGATTTTAACAAAATGCTAGAGCATGGCCGTAACGTTGGCGGCAAGGCTCTACGCGAAATGACCATTCACGACCGCGCTAATGCCATTAAAAATGTCGCTAAGCATTTAATGTCAAAGAAAGAACAATTGTATGCCGTATCAGCTAGAACGGGTGCCACTAAAGTGGATAGTTGGGTTGATATTGAAGGTGGTTTAGCCACAATGTTTAGCTACTCTGGTATCGCACGTAGAGAATTTGCTAATGAAAAATTTATTGTTGAAGGTGCGCCAGAAGTTCTTTCAGCAAAAGGCACCTTTGTCGCTCGTCATATTTTAACGTCAAAGCCAGGTGTTGCCGTACATATAAATGCCTTTAACTTTCCTTGTTGGGGAATGCTAGAAAAAATTGCCCCAAGTTTAATTGCGGGTATGCCGGTTATTGTTAAACCTGGTACGGCTTCCGCTTATTTAACTCAAGCCATGGTAGAAGAAATTATTGCTTGTGGCATTTTGCCAGAAGGCTCTATTCAATTAATTTGTGGTGGTGTTGGTGATTTACTTGCCCGATTAAATGAACAAGATGTTGTTACGTTTACTGGCTCTGCAAGTACAGGCCAAAAATTACGTAGCCACGAAAATATCGTTGCCAACAGTATTCCATTTACCATGGAAGCTGATTCATTAAATAGCTGTATTTTAGGTGAAAGTGTTGAAGTAGAAGATGAAGAATTTCAATTATTCATCAAAGAAGTCGCTACTGAAATGACGGTAAAAGCAGGACAAAAATGTACCGCTATTCGACGTATTATTGTACCTCAAAGTAAAGTGTCCGCAGTACAAGAAGCCTTAATTGCTCGCTTGAGTAAAGTTACCTTAGGTGACCCAAGTATTAAAGGTGTTCGTATGGGACCTTTAGTGGGCAGAAGCCAACGCATGGATGTTGAAAATAAAGTGGCACAACTGAGTGAGTTTTGCGACGTAGTTTACGGTGGTGATTTAAGCAAACTTGAACTCACTGGCGATAATCTTAAGACAGATGCTTTTTATCCGCCAACGTTACTTTATTGTGCCAAGCCACTAGAAATTGACGCGCCTCATAGTATAGAAGCGTTTGGTCCAGTAAGTACGCTTATGCCTTATAACTCTATAGACGAAGCAATTGAAATTGCGCGTTTAGGCAGAGGTAGCTTAGTTGCTTCGCTAGTCACTTATGATAATGAAGAAGCCGCTAAAATAGTACTTTCAGCTGCTGCTTATCATGGCCGTATGTTAGTACTAAACAGAGATTGTGCTAAAGAATCAACAGGTCATGGTTCACCATTACCAACACTTGTTCACGGTGGACCTGGTCGTGCAGGTGGCGGTGAAGAACTGGGTGGCTCACGTGCAGTAAAACATTACATGCAACGTACTGCTATTCAAGGCTCACCAACAACCTTAATGGCAATCACCAAAGAATATATGGCTGGCGCTGCTACAACGGGTAATGATAAACATCCGTTTAGAAAATACTTTGAAGAATTACAAGTCGGTGAAAGCTTAACAACCCATAGACGCACTGTTACTGAAGCTGACATTGTTAACTTTGGCGCGGTATCGGGTGATCATTTTTATGCTCACTTTGACGACATAGCCGCTAAAGACTCTATGTTTGGCCAGCGTGTTGCGCACGGATATTTTGTTATTTCTGCCGCCGCAGGTATGTTTGTTGACCCAGCTCCGGGTCCTGTATTGGCAAATTATGGTTTAGAAAACTTACGTTTTATTGAACCTGTTCCTATTGGCGATACCATTCAAGTAAAAATAACCGTTAAAAAGAAAATCAAAAAAGATAAACGTCCTGAAGAAGAAAGAGCGACAGGTGTTGTGGTATGGGATGTTCAAGTGACTAATCAAGATCAAGTGATTGTTGCCCTGTACGACATTATGACGTTAGTAGAAAGAAAAGAAGCTTAAATTAGCTATAGGTTAGCTATGGATAACATCCTCATTTACTGAGGATGTTATCTAATTAATTTATTAACCTTCGTGCTTAGGTTTATAAGCACTATCAGTAAAACGTGGTCGATTACGTTGAACTTCTGTTAAGGGTTCAACTTGATGCAAACTTTTTAGGCAACGCTCAGTTAGGTCGTGATATTGCTTGGTGCCACCGGTTTTCCAAGCAACTTCTTTATCGCTCAACGAGCGTTTAATTGTGGCAGGGCTGCCCGCTAATAAACTTCTTGGTGGGCATTCAAAAGCAGATTTAACAAAGGCTGTTGCCGCAACTAACGATTCAGCGCCAATAACCGCATCGTCCATGATAACCGCGTTCATGCCAACTAAAGCATTTTCGCCAATATGACAACCGTGAAGAATAGCGCCATGACCAATATGGCCATTTTCTTCAATAATGCAGTCTTTCCCAGGAAAGCTATGAATAACGCAAGTGTCTTGTACGTTTGCACCTTGTTTAACGATAATGCGGCCAAAATCGCCACGTAGTACAGCGTTAGGGCCGATATAACAATGTTTATCAATAATAACGTCACCAATTAATACGGCCGTTGGATGAACATAAGCGAGAGGATTAACGACAGGTACAAGGTTTTCAATAGCATAACTTGGCATAAAATATTCCTTAAAGAGTTATAGAATAAACAGATACTTAATAGGTTAAGTAGTGTTACTGATCTACAACACAGTGTCTACTGAAATTATACCTGTAGAAAGCAATACCTATAGAAACCAATATCTATAGAAAATAACAACGACATAAAATAATAACGACACAAAACGCGGAGAGTAAAATGAGTTTTTCCACCATCACATATCAACTAGATCAAGGCGTAGCTGTTTTAACCCTAAACCGCCCTGCTTCACTTAATAGTTTTAATAGCCTAATGCATGACGAAGTACGCGAAGCAATGAAAGATGCGCGCGACAATACTAACGTTCGTTGCTTGGTTATCACTGGCACAGGCCGTGGTTTTTGTGCGGGACAAGATCTAAGCGATCGCGCAGTAAAAGTTTCCGATGAAGCGCCAGATTTAGGTGAGTCGGTTGAAAAAAATTACAATCCACTTATTCGCAATATCATGACGATGGAAAAACCGGTTTTATGTGCTGTTAATGGCGTTGCAGCCGGTGCGGGTGCCAGTATTGCATTAGCTTGCGATATTGTTCTAGCCGGTAAAAGCGCTAAATTTATTCAAGCATTTTGTAAAATAGGCTTAGTACCTGATTCAGGCGGAACCTATAATTTAGTCCGCGCATTAGGTTTACCAAGAGCCAAAGCGTTAGCATTACTAGGCGACAAACTCTCTGCCGAGCAAGCGCAGAATTGGGGCATGATCTGGCAATGTGTTGATGATGAAAACCTAATGGATGAAACCATGACATTAGCGCTGCACCTAGCAACACAGCCAACCAAAGGCTTAGCGATGATCAAACAACTGATGAACAATTCATTCTCTACGCCTATGCATCAACAACTCGAATTAGAAAAACAAGCGATGCGTACCTTAGGTCGCACCAGTGATTATCGTGAAGGCGTTAGTGCATTTATGGAAAAACGTCAGCCAACATTCACTGGGGAATAGCTATGACAGAGAGTAACTTAAACATCAGTGAAGCAGATCAACTAGCGCAACGCTGCGCCCAGTATATGTATGAAAATGATGCGGCCTCTAAAGCACTCGGCATTAAGTTAACACAAGTACATTGTGGTAGCGCCATTGCGGTAATGGTGGTAAAAGATTTCATGCTTAATGGTCATAAAACCTGCCATGGCGGGCAAATATTTACCTTGGCTGATTCCGCTTTTGCCTTTGCCTGTAATTCACAAAATCAAGCAGCTGTCGCGTTAAGCTGCACCATTGATTTTGTCAATCCCGCTTTTGAAAACGATACATTAACTGCAACCGCTGAAGAGTTACATCAAGGTGGACGTAGCGGTGTTTATCAAATAAAAATTACTAATCAGAACCAACAACTTATTGCACTTTTTAAAGGTAACTCTGCTCGTATAAAACGCAGTGTCTTACCTGAAGAAAGTATGTTATCTGAAACTAAATAGCCAAGGAAATTATTATGAATAATGCTTATATTTGCGACGCAATCAGAACACCATTTGGCCGCTATGGTGGCGCACTATCTTCGGTAAGAGCCGATGATTTAGGTGCAATTCCGATTAGAGAATTAATCAAACGTAATCCACAAGTCGACTGGGCTAGTGTTGATGATATTTTCTACGGTTGTGCTAACCAAGCCGGTGAAGATAACCGTAATGTTGCTCGTATGAGTGGCTTACTGGCCGGCTTACCTATTGATGTACCTGGTGTAACACTAAATCGTTTATGTGGCTCAGGTATGGATTCCATTGGCAGTGCTTCACGCGCGATTGCCAGTGGTGAAACTGATTTAATTATTGCCGGTGGCGTTGAATCTATGTCAAGAGCCCCTTTTGTTATGCCTAAAGCCACCAGTGCTTTTAGCCGTCAAGCTGAAGTTTTTGATACCACGATAGGCTGGCGCTTTGTTAACAAACTAATGGCAAAAGAATACGGTGTAGATTCTATGCCTGAAACGGCAGAAAATGTTGCAGAACAGTTTAACATTAGCCGTCTAGATCAAGACACTTTTGCTTTTAATAGCCAAACAAAAGCGTTAGCTGCACAAAAAGCAGGGCTTTTTAGCCATGAAATTGTGCCGGTACATATTAAACAACGTAAAGGTGACGACGTCATCGTAGCTGATGACGAACATTTACGTCTAAGCCCTATGGCAACGTTAGCCAAATTAGCCACGCCTTTTAAAGAAAATGGCTCAGTTACCGCGGGTAATGCTTCGGGTGTCAATGACGGTGCTTGTGCACTATTACTCGCCTCAGAAAAAGCAATTAAAGCCAATGGTTTAACACCAAGAGCGCGCATAGTTGCGATGGCAACAGCTGGTTTAGCACCGCGTATCATGGGTTATGGGCCTCTTGCTGCGACTAATAAAGTATTAGCTAAAGCAGATTTAACGTTAGATCAAATGGATGTAATAGAATTAAACGAAGCCTTTGCTGCACAAGGCTTGGCTGTACTACGCGGATTAGGCTTACCAGACGATGCAGCCCACGTAAACCCAAATGGCGGCGCTATCGCTTTAGGCCATCCTTTAGGTGCCAGTGGCGCAAGGTTAGTCATTACTGCCATGCATCAACTTGAGCGCACAAAAGGTCGTTATGCGCTATGTACTATGTGTATTGGCGTTGGTCAAGGTATTGCCATCATCATAGAAAGAGTTTAACCATCGCTTAACTCACTAGAAATTATAGTGATTTAAAATAATACAATTTAATACGATACATGGTATTGACATATTCGTGAATAATCGTATCATTAAAGTAGTTAATATATTAACGACAGGAGAAGATATGACTAAATATAATAAAAGCGAAGCAGAGCTAGAAGCGAGTTTCCAACAAAGAATAGATAGCGAGCAAAAAATCGAACCAAAAGATTGGATGCCAGAAGCTTATCGTAAAAATTTAATCCGTCAAATGTCACAACATGCCCATTCAGAAATAATAGGCATGCAACCAGAAGGCAATTGGATAACGCGTGCGCCTTCTTTACGCCGTAAAACAGTATTACTGTCTAAAGTTCAGGATGAAGCCGGCCACGGTTTATATTTGTATAGTGCCACTGAAACCTTAGGAATTGAGCGCAGTGAATTAATTGCCGCCTTACAAAGCGGTAAAGCAAAATATGCCTCTATTTTCAATTACCCTGCACAAACATGGGGTGATATGGGTGCTATTGGTTGGTTAGTTGATGGCGCAGCTATCGTTAATCAGGTATCGCTACAACGCACCTCTTATGGTCCTTATGCGCGTGGCATGATCCGCATTTGTAAGGAAGAGAGTTTTCATCAACGTCAAGGTTACGTGATCATGATGGAACTTGCCAAAGGCACACCAGCACAAAAACAAATGGCGCAAGATTCGCTAAACCGTTTTTACTGGCCTTCATTAATGATGTTTGGACCACATGATTCTGAATCAGCGCATAGCGCTAAGTCAATGAAGTGGAAAATCAAACGCGAAACTAATGATGATTTACGTCAAAAATTCATTGATCAAACGGTACCTCAAATAGCTTATTTAGGTTTAGAGCACCCTGATAAAGACTTAGTTTGGAATGAAGAAAAAGGTCAGCATGACAGCGGTGAAATCGATTGGGATGAATTCTACGCGGTAATTAATGGCAACGGCCATAGTAACCGTCAACGAATTCAGCATCATGTAAAAGCCCATGAAGAAGGTGCTTGGGTACGTGATGCGATGTCAGCATACCAAGAAAAAAAATTACAAAGAAAAGTTAACGCTGAAACGGCGGCATAAGCACCATAACGTTAAACGTTGTTATTAAAAAAAGTCTTGAGGAGAGAAAAGATGAGCTTAGAAAAATTAGAATTATTTGAAGTATTCCTTCGTTCAAAACGCGGATTAGATCATAGACATGCCGGCAGCTTACATGCCGAAGACAAAGAACAAGCCTTAGAATATGCGCGCGATGTTTATACTCGCCGCAGTGAAGGCGTTAGTATTTGGGTGGTAAAATCAAATGACATTTGCGCATCTCAAGAAGATGACAGTGAAAGCTTTTTTGATCCCGCTGATGATAAGCCATATCGTCATGCAACTTACTATGATATCCCCAAAGAAGTTGGCGCAATGTAATCAGGAGTAAAAAATGACTAGTTCTACAGAAACAGTTAACAAACAAGATATTATTGATTACGCTGCGCGTCTGGGTGACGATGCGATTGTTATCGGTCACCGACTTTCAGAATGGGTATCAAGAGCCCCTTTTGTTGAAGAAGATGTTGCTTTAGGCAATGTTGCACTGGACTTTCTTGGTCATGCACGCATGTATTACACCTATGCTGCAGAGCTTAGTAATGAACAAAATGGCACGAGTGATATAACAGAAGATAATTTTGCTTATTTGCGCGATGAAAGACAGTTTCAAAACCATTTATTACATGAGTTACACAAAGGTGATTTTGCTTATACAACAGCACGCCAATTATTAATTGATGTTTTTAACAAGCACTTTCTTGAGCAATTGAAAAAATCGAACGATAAAACACTTGCCGCTATTGCTGTAAAAGCAGCAAAAGAGGCAAAGTATCATTGTCGCCGTTCACAAGATTGGACCTTACGTTTAGGCGATGGTACCAGCGAAAGCCACGAAAGAATGCAACTTGCCTTAAATGATATATGGGGTTATAGCCATGAATTATTTGAAGTTGATGCGTTAGAGCAACGTCTTGTTGATGCGGGAATTGCGGTTGATTGCACCCTGTTAAAAGCTGATTGGCTAAAAGAAGTCACAACCATTATTGAAGAAGCAACCTTAATGGTACCCGATCAAGATTGGGCTGTTAGCGGTGGCCGACAAGGTTATCACACTGAACACTTAGGGCATTTATTAACTGAAATGCAATTTGTTCACCGTTCATTCCCTGGCGCCAAATGGTAGTTTTATGGAGACTATGATGCAAGTTATCCCGACAAAATCCCCAATACAATTTGAACGCGAACAATTTCGTCGTAACTCTGCGTTTCCTGAGTTATGGCAATGTTTAGATCAAGTTAAAGATCCAGAAATCCCTGCGTTATCTTTGTGGGATATTGGTATTTTAAAAGATATAAAACGTCAGGGTAATCAGGCATCCGTCACCATTACTCCTACGTACTCAGGCTGTCCTGCTATGGATGCTATTGCTGAAGATATAACAATAGCATTTAAAGAACATGGCATTGAGAAAACGGTGATAATCAAAGAATTGTCACCTGCTTGGACAACTGACTGGATGACAGATAAAGGTCGAAATCAGCTAAGAGACTATGGTATTGCTCCGCCTAATGATGTGATAGGTGGTCATGAGCAACCCCTTAATAGTGACAGCCAAGTGCTTTGCCCGCAATGTGGCAGTGGTGATACTAAGTTACTAAGCGAATATGGTTCAACGGCATGTAAAGCCTTGTTTCAATGCAATAGCTGCCATGAACCATTTGATCTTTTTAAACATATTTAATCGCAATAAGTAAATAACAAGAAGGTGCGACATGACAAAATTTTATTCTCTTACTATCGCCAATATTAGGCCTGAAACTGACTCGGCAATTTGCTTGAGTTTTAACATTCCAGACGAGTTAAAGCAAAAATTTACCTTTAGTCCTGGGCAATTTTTAACATTAGAAGTATCTATTGACGGAGAAGCTATCCGTCGTTGTTACTCTATTTGTTCTGGTGTTGATGAAGCACAGTTATCGGTAGCGATAAAACGCGTTGATAAAGGTGTGTTCTCTAACTTCGCTAATGATAATTTCAACGTGGGCGATAGTATTGAAGTCATGCCTCCTCAAGGTGATTTCACTTTAAATTTAAATGATGGTGCGTCAGATAAACAGCTTGGTAAAAACTATATGCTGCTAGCTGCGGGTAGTGGTATTACCCCGATTTTATCATTAATAAAATCTATTTTTGGTCGTGAGCCAAACTCAAAAATCACCTTAGTTTATGGTAACCAAAAAACCCATACGATGATGTTCAAAGAAGAACTGAGCTTTATTAAAAACCGTTATTTAACGCGTTTTAATTGGGTTAACATCATGAGTCAAGAAGACCAAGGGGCTGATTTACTTAATGGCAGAGTTGATAACAAAAAAGGCTATCAACTACAAAAACAAAAACTTATTGATATAAATACTACTGATGAAGCGTTCATTTGTGGGCCAGAATCAATGATTTCTGAAGTGTCTCGTGGTTTTAGAATTGAAGGGTTAGCTGAAGATCAAATTCATTATGAGTTATTTGCTAGCTCGTCTGAAGATGCACAACTGGTGTTAGACAAAGCTAAAAATCGTGTTCATGAATATGGCGAAAAACGTACCAGTAAAGTAACCGTCGTTGCCGATGGTCGTAGTCATAATTTTGACCTAGCGACAGTAGGCGCCAATATTTTAGATGCTGGCATGGCCAATGGTGTTGAACTACCCTACTCTTGTAAAGCCGGAGTATGCTCAACTTGTAAAGCGAAGTTGATCAAAGGGAAGGTTGATATGGATATTAATCATGGCCTTGAGCAACACGAAATTGACGCCGGTTTCATTCTTACCTGTCAATCACATCCTATTACAGATGAAGTTGTTGTCAGCTTTGATGATAGATAAGTCTCTGCTATAACATTGCCTTACTAGGTTACTGCCTTGCTAAATTTTTGTTTTAGCGTTATTTCCTACTTGCTACACGCTTAGTAAATTGACTACAATTTACTAAGCGGAAATACAATATTAGTATTAATGGAAATAGGAAAAAGCATGACGAAAACCAGTAAACTTAACCTTACTGTTAAGCAACATATAAAAAAAAGTAGCATTAGTTGCACCTCAATGGTAGTGACTATTTTTGGTGATATCGTTTCTCAACATGGCAGCTGGGTTTGGCTTTCAAGTTTAATTAAATCACTAGAGCCATTTGGCTTTAATGAACGTCAGGTCAGAACGTCAGTTTATCGTTTAGTGCAAAGCAACTGGTTACAAAGCAATAAAGTGGGCCGTTGTAGCTATTACTGTTTTACTGATTTTGCCATGGCCTCTTACGAAAAAGCCGCGAGAAGAATTTATGCCGCCGAACAAGCAGACTGGAATCAAAACTGGATTTTAGTATTACCTATTTCAGTACCAGACGATAAAAAAGAAGAATTTATAAAAAGTTTACTTTGGCAAGGATTCAATACCTTAGTATCGGGACTTTATGCACATCCATCCTGCGATGCCTCGTCATTAGATGAAGCAATTCACGAACTAGGTTTAGCAGACAATGTTATTGTACTCAACGGTAGTGTTGCTGATTTAAACTCACAAAGTGTTATAAAAGCACTGATCAAAGATCGTTGGAAATTATCAGAGTTAGAAACAAGTTACCGTGATTTTCTTAGCTTTTACCGACCTATTTGCCAACAACTTTTAAACAAAAATGATAAAACTGAGCAACTGAGTACTACGGAATGTTTTTTACTTCGAGTCATATTAATTCACGATTACCGCCGAGTTTTATTACGTGATCCTGATTTTCCACAAGCAATGCTAACACAAGGTTGGGTAGGATATGAGGCACATGATTTAGTAAAAAGAATGTATAAAGTGCTCGGTGAACCCTCTACCGATTATATAGAAGAGAATATGAATAATGCCCAAGGAAAGCTACCTGAAGCCAGTAATAAATTTTATCAGCGATTCGTGTCTTAAATTTAATGAGGCAACTGTTTTATTAAAAATAAAAAGCGATTAGGCTCACTCAGAAAAGCACATGATTGAGTCAGTTTCTTACACAATGATGTGCATAACCCTAAGATTCTCACTGTCGGAACAATGAGGATGACATTAGGTAAATAAATACAATAAATTAGGAAAGCACCATATGACAGCTCCTGTACTACTAATACCAACAGCCCCACATGCTGATAACATTGCTATCATCAATATTGATAATCCACCTGTGAATGCACTATCACATGCAGTTCGCCAAGGAGTAGTCGAGGCGATTACCCAAGCTGAACAGAATGAAAATATTGAGGCTATTGTAATATATTGCCAAGGTAAAACCTTTATTGCCGGGGCTGATATTAAAGAATTTGGTAAAACACCAAAAGAGCCTCATTTACCTGATGTGTTACAACGTATCAACCAATGTAATAAACCTGTCATTGCCGCACTGTTTGGTTCAGTGCTAGGTGGCGGTTTTGAATTAGCGCTTGCCTGTCATTATCGTGTTGCCGTTCAAGGTACAAAAGTTGGCTTGCCAGAAGTTACCCTCGGATTAATACCGGGTGCTGGCGGCACACAACTATTACCTAGAGTTGCTGGCGTTGAATTGGCATTAACAATGATCACATCAGGAAAACCTCAAAAAGTAGAGCAACTTGATGGCTATGGCATTATTGATCTATTAATCAGCCCTGATAGTAGTAACAAAGATCATTTACTAACTGAATCAGTTTCATTTGCCAAAGCGCTGCTTGAACAAAACCAAACAAGTAAAATAATATCTCAACAGCCAATGGCGCTTAATATTGAAGAGAAAGAAGCTGCACAGGTATTATGCCAACAATTTAGAGACAAGTTAGCCAAGAAGTCACGTGGTCAACAAGCACCACAAAGTGCGATAAACTCAATAGAAAATTCATTTACTTTACCGTTAGATGAAGCAATGAAGAAAGAACGTGAATACTTTGTAGCCTGTAGAGGATCTGCCCAATCTCGCGCAATGCGTCACGCATTTTTTGCCGAAAAAACAGCAGCTAAACTAATTTTTTCTTCTGGGACAAAGCCAACACCAGCCGAAATAAAGTCAGTTGCCGTGATTGGTGCAGGTACTATGGGTGGCGGTATTGCCATGTGTTTTGCTAATGCAGGCATTAGTGTCACACTGTTAGAAATGAATCAAAGTAACTTAGCCCAAGGCATTAATGCCATTGCTAAACGTTATCAGCAAGCACAAACACGTGGCATTCTTAGTAAAGAACAAGTTAATCAATGTATGGCGTTAATTACCGGCACTTGTGACTATCAAGATTTAGCTGAAGTGGATCTAGTTGTGGAAGCTGCCTTTGAGACCATGGAGGTCAAACAACAAATTTTTTCTCAACTAGATAACGTTTGTAAGCCAGAAGCCATTTTAGCCAGTAACACCTCTTACCTAGATATTGATGAAATAGCCCAGGCAACTTCAAGACCTGAAAAAGTCGTCGGTATGCACTTTTTTAGCCCTGCCAATATCATGAAATTGTTAGAAGTAGTTGCCACTAAATATACTGACGATCGCACACTGACAACAGCAATGTCTTTAGGTAAAAAGATGGGTAAAATAAGCGTAGCAGTCAAAGTTTGCTACGGTTTTGTCGGTAATCGTATGTATGCTTGTTATGGTCGAGAAGCCAATATGCTATTACTAGAAGGTGCAACACCACAGCAAGTAGACAACGCCATGGTTAAGTGGGGTATGGCTATGGGACCATTGGCGGTTAACGATATGTCAGGCATAGATATTGGTTATAAAGCACGACAAGCCAATACCAAACGACCAGATGATCCGTGTTATTTTGCTGCCGCTGACATGCTAGTAGAAAACGGCCGATTAGGACAAAAAACTCACGCGGGTTTTTATCAATATGACGAACAAACCAACAAACGTAGCCCAGACGATACCGCCATTAAGCTTATTAGAACTCATGCGGCTAAATTAGGTACTCAACAACGCAGTGACATCACTGATGAAGAAATTCAGCAGCGACTAATTTTTGCATTGATCAATGAAGGCGCCTATATACTTGAAGAGAATATCGCTAGCCGCGCTAGTGATATCGATGCCATTTGGCTTAATGGTTATGGATTTCCACGCTACTTAGGTGGGCCTATGTGTTATGCCGATGAAATTGGTTTAGAAACGGTAGTTGCTACCATTAAAAAGTTCCAACGCCAAGCGGGAAATACTTATTGGCAAGTAGCGCCATTATTAGAAAAGTTACTAGCAGAAGACAAAAAATTAACTCAATAATACAGCTCAATTTATAGTAAATCAAAAAGCGATTTTGTCTAACAAAGTCGCTTTTTTTATAACGATTTGATAAATAAAAGTATTCAAGCTTATTTTATAGGGAAGTAATCTATTAGAGACGCTAGATTTACTTAATAGAAGGCATAAAAAAATGCAGCTCGATGAGCTGCACTTTATAACTAGCTTATGTGCATCCTGCACTTTTATTCGGTGTTCTCGATTCATCCGTGAACACTTTCCTTAGTTTATCCCTTAAGTAATACCTACTTATTGTCCCTTAGCATTACATCCTTGTATTTCCTTGCTATCATCCTTAAAAAAATCCTTTATATAAATTCCATTTACAACTCAAACTGTCTCCAAGACACTGTCTTCCTGACGTCAAAATCCTTGTTGACTCACATCCTTGTTCATTTCATCCTTTAGCAATATCCTAATTGCTCGACTTAATCCTTAAGCCTCCTTCAAATACCTGAGTACTCCGTACTCTAATACCATTTACCTTAGAAACCATTATGATTAAGAAAGTATATTAAAAAGCTTCCTGCTCTGTATCTTCCTGACGCAGTGAATATTACACTTAAAACTAAAAGTTTCTAAGGATGTAAAATAAAACATTTCATTTGTAAGTTGCCTGCAATTAATGTATCTAATTATTTCACTTTAAATTCAATGATTTAAATAAAAAAAAGTAGTCATAAACACAATTGATAACACTATATCTCACACACTTGTAAGACATGTCTTACAAATATTAGAGTCAATGGCTATACGGTGAATAACGTTATTAATCACAACACTCGTTATAGGGTTTTGTAGATACTGATTTAGCTTCAAATCTCCTCAGTAACCCAACAGAATATACCCGCTCCACTTAAGGATGCTCGTTTCATAACTCTTCAAGTTAAGCA
>TARA_R110001583_G_scaffold100539_1_pt1 | contig 17243 bp, 14 predicted proteins | sample TARA_R110001583 | Tara Oceans TARA_R110001583 (sample SAMEA4398432) | marine metagenome | biome: Polar Biome; feature: [MES] marine water layer (ENVO:01000295) within the mesopelagic zone...; material: water (ENVO:00002006), including particulate matter (ENVO:01000060) such... | reverse complement strand
AATCGGCAGGTCCCCTGTTCAAGTCAGGGAGGGGCCACCATTTTTTACCTTTATTTTCAATATCTTCCAAAAAAAACCATATAGCCCTTAATAATAAATTTAATATTAGGTGCTTTAGTGGGTGTATTTGTAAAACCATAAATCACTTCAGCTTAATATTCTATCTATTCATTATTTATAATACTCCTAATATCAGCTAATTATATTCATTTTGTCATACCCTGTAGAAGAGGCCTTAATATTCCATATTTTAACTAACTAGAAATATGGTTGGGACACACTAGTACTAAGTGAAATAGTAAAACACTCTATAGCCCTTTATAAATAAGAGCCTTCTCATGGTACAAACTTGTTCCCTTTCGTCTGTATTTATAATACATTATAATATACGCAGTGTGACATTGAGGTAAAATAATGATAGCTGAGGAATTAGAAAAGCATGGAGGATTACTTAGTACAGAATTAAAAGATTTTGTAATGAAAAAAGTAGGAGTAAGCCAAGACACTGCTAGAAAAAGGATATCAAGAGCGCTCCTATCAGATTCAAATATCTGTAAACTAAATGGATTAAATTTTAAAAATAATATTAATTTTTATTACCACCGCAGTAATTTTGGTAGTCCCAAGTATTGGGATTCCCTATTCCACGCTTTACAATCTACAAATTCAATATATTCATATGCTATTGCGGCCCTAAGAACACACAACGGTCTAATACCTAGTTTTTTATTTCCAGTAAAATGTGGTGCTCCATATCGAATGGCAAAAAACCTATCTTTTGAAAAAGTCTTAAATGATTTGAAATTAGTTAACATCATTAGAGAGGATGAAATTAAAAATGTTGGTCACTGCGTATCATTAATGCAAAAAGATTCTTTTGTTTCTGAAAGTGGAATTGAAATTAAAGGTAGGCTTTTAGCAGAAAAAATATACTTAGGCGCAATTTCTGATTGGTTAAGAAAATTGAATATTGCTAGTTATGAATCTATTACAAACAACAGAGTTTCAAAAGTAATGAAACCTGTGAATGGTTTCTATTGGGACCTTACCGCTCCATCTTTCCTAAGCCCCTTAACACAACATCAAATAAATGGAGGAAAACAAACAGGGTTCGTTGTTTGTGATGTTGATTTAGGCGTGATAATAAATGAAATATCAATAACTCCATTTTTAAATAAAGTTAAAAAATCACAAAATAATAAAAATCAAAGTAAGTGCCTTTATATACTTGCCGCTGAGCATTTTACTGATGAAGCTTTTCAGTTAGCTCGAAAAGAAGGAATAATACCTGCGACACCTAGGAACTTGTTTGGAAAAGATATAGAAGAAGCACTAAAGGAGGTAATTAATGTCTTTAGTCAACTCAGCTTTTCCATAACTCAACCTGAACAAATAGGTGAATTATTTAACAAATTACAAAATATAGAAGGTGCTGTTGGCAATTTAAGAGGTAGCTTATTTGAATTCATTGTAGCGGAAGCATTGAGATGTATTCATCCTAATGTAACTCTAGGGCAAAAATTTAAAGCTGTAGATAGCAAAAAAAAATATGATGCTGATATTGTGGTTACAAAACCAAATGAAATTTTTTTTATTGAATGTAAAGGTGGAAATCCTTATCAAGCCTTAGAGCATGCTCAAGTAAAACATTGGTTACAGGATCAAGTACCAAACATTTTTAAGTCCGTAAGCGGCAACGATGATTTTAATAATAATAAGACTTCTTTGGTATTTGAACTCTGGAGTACCCAAAGGTTAGATGAAAAATCTCTAAAACTTATATCTGAAGCTAAAACTAAAATAAACAAAAAAAAATATACTATCGATATCAAAGTCGGTTGTGATGTTAGGAAAGAGCTAGCATACGCTAGCAATGATAAATTACTGCATCTTATAGATCAGCATTTTTTGAGGCACCCATTTAAAAAGTAATGGTGTCATGTGTTTTAAAATGGAATATATATTATTAATCTTTCAATGGAATAATATATTTAACTTTGAATTTAGCTTAATTGAGGGACCAAATGCATTTATCAAATATAAGTATTAAAGGTTACAAAGCAGTAAACGAAACATCAACCATTGCATTACATGCAGGTCTGAACGTAATTGTAGGTGAGAATGCATCAGGTAAAACATCCATTATTGATGCAATTCGATTACTATTGCGTGAAGATGAATTTGGTTATTCACCTGTTTCAGAAAGTGACTTTCATAAGTCTTTTGATGAAAATAGCAAACCCGCTGACAATTTTATTATTCAAGGAAAGTTTAGTGGATTATCTAATGATGACATTGTAACTTTCCTTCCTTGGTACGACTTGAAAAGTCATGCAACTCTTAGTTTGAAATTCGAAAATAAAGAAAAATATGGACGATATAAAAAGCAGGTATGGGGAGGTAGTTCAAAATCATCAGTTTTTGAATGGGAGTTATTTGACAAGATAAACTGTATTTATTTACCTCCGCTAAGGGATGCTGAAGCAAAACTAAAAGAAGGTAAATCCTCTCGTTTAGCAAGCTTATTGAAAAATTTAGAAGCTTCAGCAATTAAAGACTCAAAAAAAACAAACAAACTTCATAAACTTGAAGAAGAATTTAAAGCTTTCAATGACAGGATAGCTACTTCTGAAGAACTTCCTATCAAGGGTATGAATGATAAGATAAGCGAGCAATTAAAAGCCGCAGTTGGTAAAAATTTTGGACAACACACTCACATATCTTTCTCTGAGGTGGGCTTTAATAGAATTGCAGAAAGTCTTCGTTTGTTTTTCTTCCCTGACATTGATGGTCGTGAGAACAAAGATGACTATCGCTCTTTAAGTGAAAATAGCCTGGGGCATAATAATTTATTGTATCTGGCTACTATTCTTGCTGAGTTAATCAACACAGGAGAACAAGATGAACGAGTAAAAGTATTACTTGTTGAAGAGCCTGAAGCACATTTACATCCTCAGCTCCAAATTAAACTGCTAAAACATCTAGAAAACATAGCTAAAGAAGGAAAAGTACAAGTCATTGTAACCACTCATTCTCCTGTATTGGCATCCACAGCTTCAATTAACAGCTTAATACATGTCTCTTGCAATAACGGTACAATATATGCGACTCCCATAAAAGATACTGGATTAGAACATCCTGTCACTATATTGCAGAAAAGTAAGGATGATTTAATTATCCCTCCTAGTTGTGTTTTTTTGACTCGTTGGCTCGATACAACCAAATCGACACTTCTTTTTGCCAAAGGAATAATTCTTGTAGAGGGGATTGCAGAAGCATTTATGTTACCTAGAATGGCAAAGAAAATACTAAAAAAATATAATACTGAAAATAACACTGATTTAGCTGAAAATTTAGATGAAGCAGGTGTAAGTGTTATAAATATGAATGGTATATATTTTAAACATTTCATGAGGTTATTCTGTAATTTTGGCATTGAAGATAAAGAAACAGCGACTATTGCTATTAGATGCGCAGGAGTTACGGATCAAGATCCTGAGAAAGATCTAAATGAAAACGGGAAAAGAACAATACCTGCTTGCCCAATTATTCCTAATCATCCTGATGGCAAAAACCCCGCACTGAACTTAGTCGCAACAATCAATAAATCTGAACATTGCCGCCTATTTGTAGGTCCTTATAAAACCTTAGAGTATGACTTAGCTATGGAAGGTAATAATATTCAAAGCATGGCTCAGGTGCTTACTGATAATTGGCATAATAAAGAAGACGTTTATAGCGAATTAAAAAAACTAAGTGAGAAAGATTGGTCTACGGAAACGCCTAAAAACAAAGGCGAAGCAGCAAATAAAATTCTGAAAAGGATTGATGACAGTAATATGGGAAAAGGTTATTTTGCTCAACTATTCTCTGAAGCCATTGCTAAAGATAATGAACTAGTTATTCCTCAATATATAGCTGATGCGGTTGTATGGGCGTGTGGAGGAAAGGTTAGTGACCAATAGAGAAACGTTAATATCTATACTTTGTGATAGCAATGGTGATCATCTTCTCTGTGAAAGATGCCTAAAAAACGGCCTATGCAGAGTGAGTGAAAAAACTGCTCAGCAAATAGATTACATTTTATCTTCCCTCGAAGATTCTGTTTTTTTAAAAGCTTGTCCTGGTAGTGGAAAAACAGAAGTTGTTGCTATGAAAGCTGCCTATGAAATATCAAAATGGAAACTTAATGGAGGTATTGCCATTTTATCCTTTACTAATAATGCTGCTGATGTAATTCATGATCGAGTTAGTGAGTTCATGGGACTTGAAAATGTTTCTCACCCTCATTTTATAGGTACATTTGATAGCTGGCTTCATGGTTTTTTAGCCCACCCATTCTTACATAACCTTTATAGTTACTCCGGAAATGAAGATAACGACAATGACAAGTCCTATCGAATAATTGACGAAAAAGAACATCCAAATGTAAGTAAGAAAAGCAATAAATCAAAACAGTTTCTCCAAAGCTATAAGCTTGATATTTCGATAGTATCTTTTAAAAAAAACAAGAGTGATACACTTAATAAAACCTCTATATGGGCAAACAATATCCGATGGGAAGATGAATGGGAATTAATTAACCCATTAGCCACTAATACTTCATTTATTCCATTAACAGAGTATTGCAGTAAAGAACCTTTTGTTGTATTTAAAAACAATGAACAGTTGACTGACTGTGAGATAATAAAGGGGATAACTGATAAAAAAAGGGCATTCAATAAAAAAGGCTTTGCTACATATAATGACGTAGAAAGATTATGTCTTCACTTGTTAAGGCCTAAAAACAATATTATTTCTTTTCTCTCAAAACGTTTTCCATTAATCATTATTGATGAAGCTCAAGATTTATCAAAGCTACAATTGCAAACACTCAAAAAACTAAAAGAACAAGGTACTAACATTCATTTTGTAGGAGATCTTCAGCAAGCTATTTATGAATTTAAAAAAGTTGATCCTGACTTAGTTAAAAAGTTTGTTCAAGATGAATCAATGAAAACAATGAATTTGACAAATAATTTCCGTAGTAATCAGAATATAGTCAATCTAAGTCAAAAAATCATTCCATCGACCAATGATAACAAAGGTAACGATAATGTAGAAAGCTTTCCATGTGCCTACGTATGCTATCCCAAGAAGGAGATAGCAAAATTACCTATTTGGTTTGAAAATTACCTAACAAAATTGAACGATATAGATATTAAAAACTCTGTAATACTTGCTCGTGGAAAAGGGACCATTTCGAAGCTACAACCATCAGCAACAAGTGGTTTAAAGTTGCCCCATGAATTTGCCTTATCTATAAAGCTTTGGACCGATGGAGGTGAACACGGGCTGAAAGATGCGATAAGCATGATGGGAAAGTTTATTGCAGCAAAATTTTTTGACGAGTTTTCTACCGCTTCAAATCAATTTTACAAACCTAGTATTGTTTCTAAAGTTTCTGACTGGCGCTCTTATATCTCAAAAGTTTTAAATGAATGTATACATATTGAAGGTACTACAAAACTTGATAAATATTGGCCTGACTGGGCTAAGTTAATAAAAGGTGTATTTCCAAAGATTATTCATAACAATTTGGAAGAGCTGGAATTTTCAGAAAATGGCTTTGTATTTGATCAAACTACCATATTCAATTTTCAATCTCCAAATGGCGATACTAATAAAAAAGTAATCGATACGATAAAATTTACTCCTGTGGGATCTTCATCAATTCAAGTCAAAACTATTCACTCGGTTAAAGGACAAACCCTTGAAGCTGTGATGGTTGTTTCTTCATTATCAAAGGGCAAAGGTAATAAAGACGGTCACTGGGAGGAATGGTTGTCGGATAAACACTCAGAAGCGGCACGCTTGGCATATGTAGCAAGTTCACGACCAAAAAAAATATTAGTATGGGCTGTCCCTGATATAAATGAAACACAGAAAAGTACACTTATAGAACTTGGTTTTCAACTTGAAACATGGGAAATTGATTAACATTAAACAATTTAAACTTGAGCTTACAGCTACTCAAATCAATTTCTATTTATGTGTAGTAACTAGAATATGTGAATAAATTAAGATAGAAAGCTTTTCTATATATTCTCTAATAAATCATACAACCATTTTACTCATACAACGTAATCTACAACTTATAGGCTAAATCAATGGACTTATTTAATCCTAAATTCTCTGAAGAACAACTACATTCATATTTTATTAGGCTCATTTCTGAAAAAAAATACGAACCAGTAAAATCTGTTATCGAAAGCTGGGCATCTGGTATGGATGGAAGAAAAGGTGAATGGCACAAGTTTATAAAAGAATTTCAAACAACTTTTAACTCTTCATTATGGGAACTATATCTTAATAAAGCATTTAAAGATCTTGGATTTAAAATAGATTACTCAGAAGAGACACCTGACTTCTCTTTGATTTCGAGGGCAGGAAAAGTAGTTAATGTTGAAGCTGTAACAACGAACAATCAAAGAAACAGGGATAAATTGTATTACAAAAATGAGACTATCAAGAAATTCACCTCTCAAAATGAGGAAGAGTTTATGGATGAATCAACGATTAAACTGTTGGGTAAAATTCGTGACAAACGAGATCTATTTATCGGTAAAAATGGTAAAAAGCACCCATATTCCTCATTAAAACACGTAAAAAACAATCCTTTTGTAATAGCTGTAGCTCCTTTTGACAATCATATATCTTTTGCGCAAAATAATGTGGCTATAAACAAAGTATTATTTGGTATAGAACGGCCTAAAATGGATCAACATGGTCAATTCTTCTCCAAGAAAGTTTCTCATATTGTGAATAAAAATGGGGCAGAGCTTGAGTTAGGGATTTTTACTAATGATTCGTATAAGGAAATTAGCGCTGTGATTTTTTCTACTACGGGTATGTTCGGTAAGGCTGTTATACAAAGTAAAATTGACACAACGATTCGTGCAACTAGGTATCGCGAATATAGTATTAAGAAATTTTTATCAAATAAACGCCAAAACAAACTTGGGGTATCGACTAAAAAAATGAGTAAAACGCATACAATAGATTCAATGCGCTTACAAATCGGTAACTTAATTTCTGGCCCGGATATACATACCTGTCATACTTCAGAATGGCATGAGAGCCATATTGACGGTTTACATATTTATTACAACCCTTATGCAGATGTTAAATTGGAAAGAAACCTTTTCAATTCATTTCAAATAACTCAAAATAGTTTTGATATTAATAATAATTGCTCTGTACAGAATCATCCTGATGGGTCACTAGTATCAAGGCAGGTTTTTACGTGTGATAATAAATAAATCGTTCTATATTAATTATCACACGTAGCTTCCCTATCCAACTGAAAGCTTTGAAAAAGAAAAATTAAAAGTTTATAAAAGTCATTTCACTTGATGGAACAAGTGGCTTAGGTGAGCCGCCTTTCATTTTGGAATTAGATAACAGTAAACTACCATTATTAACTAAACATTTATGATTGTGATAGGATTTAACTATTGTATTTATTATTTTATCATCACCTTTCCCCATAAATTTATACTTTATACCTACACCGACTTTAGCTATTTTCAGGTCTAATTTTGAATAATCAGACTTTTTATTCTTTTTACTCCAAACAAAATAAATATGAAGTAATTGTCGTATAAATGTCATTTGCGAAAGATCGCTTATTACCTGTGCGTTTTTGACTTTTTTCACCCATGATGGGAACCATAGCTTACATATAGCGTATGAATGAAGAGCTTTATCCATTGGATATTTTTTAACAGCTTCGTTAGGAATAATCAAATAATGATAATTCTTTTTAAATTCATCAATTTCAATTTTTTCAAATCCATGACTAATCAAATTAGTAATTTTTTTTTCGTCATCATTCATTTGCTTCACCTGTTTTTCATGTAAGGCTGATTCATACCAAAGTCCTCTCTTTTTCAACTCTGGCCAAGAGTAACCGATACCTAATTTTCTTCCTGTAAATGTGCTAGAACCAATACTAAAGCTTAAACCTAATACATCACCTAACTTCAACTTAGCACAACAACCAATACCGCGTTTAACCAACTTATCAACAAAAAGAGGAAGACTAATTCGATCAATATAATCAGAATGGTTATTAATAACTTCATCAACTATCTGTCTCAATAATTGAACCTTAGTTTTAACATGCGAATTATTGGTATTATCTCCTCTCTGACCTTTATAAGGATTAAGATCATTTTTTAAAGAATACTTATCCTCAAGAACATCACGAATTAGGGCAGACTTTTCAAAATTATAGCTGTCTTTCGACTTTCGGTATGGTGCTGTATTTTCAATACAACTCAAAACTAGATGGGCATGTTGATTATTAGTGTTTTCGTGAAAACAAGCGACCCAATGATTGTCTGTGTAACCCATTTTATGAACGTATTCTGTTATAAGATCATGCCAAGCTGACCTCGTCATTTTTTCACCTACTTGTAAGGAAAAGACCACATGTTGAAATGTTTTTTTCACTCTTTTATTTTTCTGCTCAATATTTTCAAACTCTTTAATAAGCTTGCTTAAATCAATATCATTACCCGTCAACATTTCAGACGGTTTTTCAAATATTGGATAAAATGGATCAGGAATACATAAAGACAGGTTTGTACCGATATATTTTACATCACCTGATTGTTTTGTATCTTGAGTGTTTTTAGGTGAATTTTGCCCAAATATATACCTAATAATCTTAGGAAATTCGCCTCTAGAGTTTTTATTCGTTGGTAATATTTCAATAATCATGACTTATCCTCAGTTTTTTCTAACACTGATAAAGCCAATTCTGCAATTTCTTCACCTGACATTACTAACAGTATAAAGTCTTTAATTGCTCTCTTATTTGATAAGTCTCCTTTAAACCAGTGTAGGTAACTATGAATTTCCCTAGCTGTTTTTTTAATATCAATAATGACATTCTTTATTAAATTTAACTTCTCTGTCTCTGATTCCTCATGATGAATATTGGCATCTGCTTCAAGTTCAGCAATAAGTCGCGTTGTTGAGTAAATAGATTCTGTAAGAGATTCAGCTATTGAGTGATTAACTGGAGGGATCTTGAGTATTGTTGTATTTTTATTAGAAAGAGATGACAACAAATTATGGCGAAGGTATTGACTAAAATTACCGATCGATGATTCATTAAACAGCTCTCTAACAAATGTATTTTCATCATCAGATAGGTATGTAGTCATCCGGTTTTTTCTGTGTTCATTTTTATTTTTTGTATTATAAGACATAACATTTTCTTTAAGTTATGACGATAGCTAAATTTTTCCTAGTCTGCTTTTTTCTCCATAATTCGTCTAGTTAATAATTGTTCTTTCTCAAGAACCATTCAGGGGTCAAATAAATAGGAGGTACGATGATTATTTGACATACCCTGTTCTGTATTATGATTAATATTTTAATAATCACTTAACTTAAAGTATCTTAAATAACACACAATGTCAAACTGTAAGCTGATGATTTTAATTGATTTATCTACAAGTGCATTCAAAAAAAACATTGTCAACTTTAATTGTTATAATATTCATATATTAAAAATTTTTCATTTATTTTAAATAAATGAAAAGTTTTTAATTAATTTATGTTTTAGGTCTTTTGGTTGTTAATAGTCAACCATGTGTTGAATATGAGAGTTTTTCTGTGTTTGATCTAGAAGATTAACTGACTATTTCAATTGTTTATGAGCCGTATTTTTCTTATTCTTAAGCTTTACAATCAATATCTTGATTTAAATATTCTTTCACTAAGTGGGGTAATCTAGGTTCTATACATTTAAAAGGCTCTATTTCATTATTTAAACTAATATGGAGGTCATCAATAGTGTATATTTCGCGAGTAGTCTCGCGGTGTAAAGATAGCCTTTCATTAGGTAATAAATTAAAAAACTCAGGTTCATTTAAACCGATTTCATTTGGAGTAATTGTTTCATTCCGAGCCTTCAATGCATTTACTAGCTTACTCATTAATGAGTTAACTTCATGAGTGAGCTTTTTGTGATTATGAGAAGCTATTCTAATATTTTCTTCTAACTTCAAAAGATAAATTTTTCGAGAGTTTATCTTTGAAAGTTGTTCAACTGAAATAAATCGTTCCTTCGTAACATGTAACTCTTCGACAACAGATTTTTGCTCGTTATTAATTTTTACTAAACTTTCTGATTTATCACATTTACTTTCGTTTTCTAATAAAGATATTTCGTTAATACTATTACTTATTTCTACAGATTTTTTGTTTAAAAGTTCAATATTATTCATTCTATTTTCTCACTATATTTTCCCCTGGCTATCGCCAGAAAATTTCTATCTATTAAATTACCTTGGGATTAAATAATAATTGGGCAAATGGGCAGTTTTTAAATATTTATAGTTTCTTTTTAGTACTACTAATACTTTCTACATTACTTGCCCAAATACCCAATAAAATAATAAACAATTATTTAACAGCACACTTTATCTATTTATATTTGCACTAACTAGGCAAATTAAAATTTGAGACATTCATTGGAATTATTTTATTTTTTGGCTTTATGCCATAAAATCCTCTGTCCCATAACCCATCTGGCATTTTTATAGATTTTGCTCGTTTAACACCTTGACTTCTCATCGCATCTTCAATCGACTTTATAATAAGAGGACGCTTACTTTTATCATGTCCTTCTCTGAACGCCCATAGAACATACCTGTCCCAAACCTCTGATTCTCTACAACGTAAATCTTTATTGATAGTCAATTCTTCAGAAATAAAATCATGGATATTTCCGCTATCAGAAATTAGAAGATCTATTTGGGTTAATGAACTTTTAGGCAATATAAATTTCTCTCTATCAATTAAACGTTTTAAACCAAGTAATGCCCAGCTCGCAATACCAGCAAGCTCTTTTTTTAGTACCTTAAATAAGTGCGGATCTTCCCTTCCAAGAAAACTTTTATTAAAAACTAGTGGTAGCCATCTATTGGCAGTTGCAGCAGAATTGTCAAACATAATTGGTGCACTGTTAGCTGCAATACATAATTTGCAATTTAAAGGGCCTTCAACTGGCGTTTGAATATATAAGTGCTTAACACCTACGGGTTCATTACTCGAAATAACTTTGAATATTCCCATCACAGCTTTTGCATTATTTTTACTTGGCCCGACTGCATCAGAATCAATAGCTATGTGTGCATTCATCAATGCAGAAAGTCGCTTGTTATCATCTAATTCACCAAGATTTAAGCTTATTGCGCCTTTTCCAAGTAGTGCTCTAATTATTTTTAAAACAATGCCTTTGCCTGCCCGTGTTGGGCCAATCATCATTATTGCTTTTTCAATTCCTAAGTTACCCCTACAAAGTGTCCAGCCAAGTACCTCTTGTAAATACTCAACTCTCTCTACTTCACCTTCAAAAATATCGTTTAACCATTTAATAAATTTAGGGCACTCAGAACTTTCAGAATAATCAACTGATAATGTTCGTGTATTTTTATTCTCAATATTATGTTCTTCAATTTCATTAGTTTTTAAATTAAATACACCATTTAAAAAATAAACTTTCGAATCCACAGGGTCTGGTTGGCCAGCGTTTGGGATTTGATCTTTCATAAGTGCATATGTCGCTACTATTCTAGGTTGAGTTACCCTTACTCTCCCTCCCCCCATAGTTAAGCCGATAAAGCGCCTAGCAACACTATCTTCAAGCGGCTGAGCCTCTCTACCGTTGTAAAAATGAAGTTTATTATTTAAAGCAATTAATTTATTGTTAAAAGTTGTGTCTATAATTCTATTAGCATCATGAAATTGGTCGCCATTTAAGTCCATCAATGGCTCGCACTCAATACTTTCTAGATCATTAAACTCAGTTGTAATGTTTTTAATAGCATCAATAGTCTCTTCACTATCACAAATAGGATGATTGAGATGCGAAGCATCAGGAAAATAATTACTTTTTAGTAATAAATCCAATGACTCAGAACAATCAGACAACGGATTGCCATGTGCATTTTTCAAACTATCTATAGCAATAACATAGTTATCTAAAATCAGCTCAACACCTGCATTGTTCTTGCTAACATAATTAGCCAAATTATGGCTTACACCCATGATGAATAATTTACTGTTATCAACTGATAGCCATGAAAAAGAATCAGGAAATAACTTCTTCAAATAGCTTGAATCATTATTCTTTGCTTCTATTGTTTCATTGCTAATGTCTACTTTAATAAGGAAGAAGTTATCATTTTTGGTTAATACGAAACCTACATTGTACTCAGAGTCGTAGGTACTAGCAGCCAAACTAGCACTAACTACATCCGTATATATCTCATCATTGTCAATATGTGATGGCATTTCAGTACGGTGGTCAAAAGGTACTATTTCCCTTCCATTATTTGTATTAACCCATTTGCCAATAATAAATTGGTTATAATTAGGTAAATTTAATTGTGAAAAATCATGAAAGGTAGCTACTTCAATGCTCATATTGAATCCCTCACAACTGTATTATTTTTCAACCAATTGTTATAGTCAGACTCAGGATAACCTTGAACCTTACCATCCAATAAAAATGAAGCAGGCAGCAGACCTTTTCTAGAAAGTCTGTATTCTTTTGAACGGGACATATTTGTGAGCATGCGAAACTCAGCTCTTGTAATAACTTTTTCTAGAATAACGTTTGAATTAATATTCATATTTGACCTCTGTTTAAGTTGTTTTAACAAGGGCAAATATAATGGTAGCTGTTAATCAAAACCACACCATAAGGGGGTTATATCGGAAGTGAGGGGGTTATATCGGAAGTAAGGGAGATTACTTAAAATGTAGCTCAAACTTGAACTGACATTTTATATATCAGAGCTTAACAAAAGCTGACAGATCGCATAAAACCTACATCAGACATTAAAGTTAATTAATCCTCACCGTTTCTTTTGCGTAGTTAAAGGAAATTCCGCTATATTTAGGGATATGCGCAAATTGCGTACTATTAAATCGGCCTTTACTTTTATCACTCACATTCATTAATACAGATGAATTACAGCACATCACAACCCCGTTACACCATTACACATGCATTATTGAGCCTAAATCACTCCTTACGTTGTTACAGGAGTGATTTTGGTGTACATTTACATTCTATTGAACTACATAAATAGGAACTATCATGGGTAAAAGTACAGCGGACTACACAAATAACATAGCCTCAACGTTAAAAAATGTAGCTAAAGATAATGCAATTCGTAATGGTGTTAATGACGAGGGGTTCAACGTAAAAATAACGAAGGAGGACATAAAGAAGGGGACTGACAGAAGTCGAATCAAAGAGCCTGTTATCACAAATATAGTCGATAGATTAAACTCGGCTGGATTTGAGGCAGATGCTAAAAATGGCGAGATAAATATATTTGTTCCCCCTGTTTTAGGGAATAAAGAGTGCTTTACTTTAGATGAGATAGCGGAAAGAGAGAAAATAATTGACGAAATCAATACTCGGGAATCATACAAGTTAACAAATGAATAGTAGGTTGTTTAATTCATAAAATTAGTAGCTATCCATACAACTACATCGCTAATATAACCAATTGCGGAGGTCAATTTGAAAATTTCAGAAATAAACTCTCTTGATGATATCTATGATTATCAAAAATCATCTAATTTGAGGCAAGATCTTAAACAATTAATATCTCCTTTAAAGTTTGAGGCAGATACTGATGAGGAACTCTTTAAACTAATAATGATGCTGAAAAATAAATGGGCAGAGCTAATGGTTGGTCCTTTTTTATCTGATCAACAAGAATACATTTATTATTTAACAAAATTAGAAGGCAAGCAGAGAAATAAGGCATTAGGCATAACAGATGAACACTATGAAGATAAAAAGTTAGCGAGTGATTGGAAAAAGTCACTCGCACTGAAAGTGGCTAGTGATAGAGGTGGTTGTGATCAGGCTATGACTGTTTTACTGAGCATTTATGAAGCTCTAGTAGATGATGATTTTGGAGATGATAATGAGTGAAGGAAAAAAGAACGAGTTAATTATTCATTCAGCTTCAGATTTAACACTCAATTTTCCTGAAGTTAATCAGCATATTCACGCTCAAGAGGCTAAAAAAATACGTATTGCTATATCCTCTCAGGGGGCTTATACCCCAGATGGGAAAGCATTTATTAACAAGAAAGCTCTTCCTAAAATTTTTGCAACAGATATAAAAGGTGTGAACAGGTTTGTTAATAACCTAGAAGGTGATGATAAAATGAAAAATGGTACTAATACATTAGTCTCAGCCCCTGCCATCATGAAGGAACTCTCTGAAAGAATCCAATGGCCTATCGACACAATTAAAAAGGAAAAATTAAAGGATAGCGAGGCTTGTGTCGCTACTTTACGAGATGCTCCTGAATTAGATAAAATTAGAGAGATTCAAGAGTCTAAAATTCGTAAAGAACTCCCTGGGTTAAAAAATAAAAAAATCAAAGCAGAGGGAATTACATCTTGCCAAGTCACCTCCAAGCCATTATATCCAAACGCAGCATTTCATCACATTCGTAGAAAAGCTGACAGGCCAGATCTCGCTTTAGATTTGAATAATGGTGTTGTGCTTAACCCACCACCCCATAGTGAGGTACATGAAGCAGATGCAGAATCGCCAGAAGAGTTTTCTGCTCTTTGCACAAAAAAAGGGTGGAAAGATCCAACTAAAAATTAACAAGCGACTATGGCTTTATTTAACATCCGCAATGGAAGAACTGCCGTTTTGATTTAAAGTCTCTATGACCGCAATGGTGGTTTTTACGACTGTCAGCTTTGATTAAAGCCTATAATTGCAAAGCGTCAGTTCGAGTTTGAGACACTACACTTAAAGTTCTCAATTTTTTCTTTGACTACTTTTGTAGCTTGTCTTTCACTTGGTATATCAACTCCCTCACCAACTTTGCGCTCAGCTATTCTTGCAATCCTAATAAGAACTCCTTTCGCACTTAAATCGCCTTCATATTTTTCAATAACTTCATCAACCATTTCATAAAAGCATTTGTATTGAATGGGAGCACCACCTTTCAGGCCATCTTGTTTTGGTTTATCTTTTAAAGCATGGTACTCCAACTTTGTTAAATCTATAATTGACTGCGCCAAACGCTGAAGTTCGGTATTATCATTTTGGGAAATATTCATTTTTTCATTGTTAGCAGATATCATTTGTTTTAGCACATTGAAATGGGCAGAAATAGCTTGAAATTCTGTCTCCATACCTGCACTCTTTACTTTCTTCAAAGCATCCAAAAATTCAGTTGCTGTTTCTTTTAATGAATTACTTATTTTACTATTAACTTCATTAATTGATTTCGTCATTGATATTCTCTTTAAATTTATATTTCTATAAAATACTTCAAACTTTAATTTACTATTACATTAAAGTTAATTACTAAATATCAATATTAAGCCATAAGTTTCACTAATTTTTTTTCCCATACATCAATTGCATGTCGCTTTTCTTTTAAGTAATCATAGCGATCATAGTGCTTTGAACTGACATCGACTTTCGAATGATTTTGTAGTATATCTCGGTTCTCTTTTGATACCCCAAGCCCCCCCATTAACGTTTTTGCTGTTCGCCTTATATCTCTAGGATCAAACGGTTTGAAATCAGGTGTGGCATCTAGAAATCTATTTACAGCTGTTGAAAAAGAAGATGTTAAATAATGCTTATTGATATTTACATTTTGTGGAAATATGAATGGACTCCCTTTACTCATTTTCTTTAATTCTGTAAGTACATCAATTGCACTAATTGAAAGTGGAACTAAATGAACTTTATGATTTTTTGATATTCCTCCAGGAATAACAAGTATTCGCTCATTCCAGTCAACATCTTTCCATAAACTTGCAGATATTTCATAAGGTCGTTGACCTCCAGTATATATGCATAATTTCATTAGTAGCGAGGATGTCAAACCTACTCTTGGAGTTTTATGGAATTCACTGAGGACTGTCTTAACCTCGGGCCATAATAAGTATCTTTCGCCTACTTTTTCAACATCATCTTGTTTAGGAATGCCAATTACAGGATTATTAATAATACCAAAGCTGAGTTCTTTATCGATAAATTTGGGGTCATTATCATGCTTTAAACCATAATTAAAAGCAGTCATTAAATATGAACGTACGCGATTACTTTGTACTGGAGCACCTCTAGATATCAGCTTTGATAAAACAATTATAATCTGCTGTCGAGTTACTTCTTTGGCTTTTGTCTCGGGTGGAATTATCGGGTAGGTCTCTTTTTCGAGATCTTTTAATACAGTTGCATATGTACGCTTACCTCTACTCTTCATATTATCCGTATATGCTACGAATAACTGTTTTATGCTTCCTTGCATTGACTCATTATGTTCTAGAAGTGCTTTTTCCTGTGACAGCCGCTTTAGTTCATCCTTCGGGTTTAATCCCTCTTTTAACATTTTTATTAATGGTTTAATTGCATCTCTAGCATCAACTAAACTCATAGAGGGATATCTGCCTAATTGAATATAAACTCGTTTCGATCCTATTTTATATTTATATGCGAATTCTCTTGAGCCTACAACAGTTATACGAACAACTAACCGACCGACCCCTCGTTCACGAGTAGAGTCGACTAATTCATACTTGAGAGGATTACCATTAGAACTTATTCTAGGTTTTGCTCCTTTAATTTCATTATCTGTTAGTGCTGTTAGTACTTTCATTGATACCTGCTTAGCATTTCATCTAAGGTGCCTTAGTGGGTGTCTTAATAATGACACTAACAGAACAAAAATGATATAACACGAACAAAGATAAAAACTAAAGGCATTGATTTAAATGTAATTATTTCACCATACTGTATCACTTAGTATCACAATGATTAATTACACCACATAAATTTCCCGACTCATAATCGGCAGGTCCCCTGTTCAAGTCAGGGAGGGGCCACCATTTCAACGATTAAAGACGCCTTGTAGCGTCTTTTTTTATGTCTGATCTACAGCCACTCTACACTGTAGCTTTCCTATTTTTAGCACTCTATTTAGTACCATAAACTTTATGTACCAACTGTATTACCAAAAAAGTCTTCACTGTATTTACAATATTTTAGCTTATTATTCAAAATGACGGTTACTGTAAATAAAGGAAATTATTGCTTATTAAACTATTTAATTACCACACTTTTTTTGAACGCACGTTGAACAGCCATGACCAAACAGCCCGCAATTAATCCTAATAG
>TARA_R110001583_G_scaffold21308_4_pt1 | contig 17244 bp, 16 predicted proteins | sample TARA_R110001583 | Tara Oceans TARA_R110001583 (sample SAMEA4398432) | marine metagenome | biome: Polar Biome; feature: [MES] marine water layer (ENVO:01000295) within the mesopelagic zone...; material: water (ENVO:00002006), including particulate matter (ENVO:01000060) such as...... | reverse complement strand
GCACTTGAATAATACGGTAGTGTAATCGTTCCTGAACTTAAATTGACAGCATCATGCAACCCTACTAAATAGGCATCTTCGGGATCAAGTAACCCTTCATCAATTAAAAATTCAGAAACCGTCATTCCTGCATCAGACACAGAAATCACAGGTAACGGTATGACAACTTGAGCTGGGTCTTCATTCAAACCAGACGCTAATAACTTCTTAGCTGTATTTAACACCACACCAACCGACTGTGTTGTCATTGCCATGGTATAAATAATAGAATTTTTCTCAACACCAGCAGAGACTACGGCACTTTCATAACTATTAATAGCCGCTTGTAGACCAAGCTGGGATTTGGTTGCTAAAGGCAAGGTTGCGATATCTTGGCGAACTAATTCATAAGTAACAGATCCAACAACAGCTCGACCAGTATCATCTTTCAAATGATTGGTCATAGCTAAAATATAGGTAGTCGCACTTTTAAGAGGTTTTAATGGGATAACTGCTACACTATTTCCTGACTTTTGGGTGATAAAGTCTTGGGTATAAACTAACTCACTAACAATTTTACAAGCGAGACCACGTTCCACGTCTGTACAGTCAGCATCAGTTAGACTTCCCCCCATGACCGCTTCAAAAACTCGAACAGAGGCTGGACTGAAAACAGTATTACCATCTAAAGAAGTTCCCGCAGGAAAATCAATATTAAGCGTAAAGGGATTCTCTGTTGACCAACCATCAAGGATATTCAAAGCATTTTGTGGATCAGAAAAATCACTTTTATCGGCAACAGGTATATTTAATGTCCCATCAGTCTGACCAGTAAAAAGGATGTCATTAGGTACTGATAAATCACCTTTAGCGGGATCAAACACAACTCTTGCCAAAGAACCAACCGTTGTAAGATCCTTTACTGCATCATTTTTTGCATCTTCTATCGTTTCACTACCGCAACCACTTAAACCGAGTGCGCTGATAACAGCTAGACTAACAATTAACTTTTTCATTTTATCTCCCCAATGCTTATTTTTTATTAATATTATTTTTAATAAGTATGATTTTTAGCGACTGCTATTTATCCACTTTTACCTACTCTAGCAATAAGTGAATAAAAAAACAACTCATTAGACCTCAGACCTTAAGTCAGGCGATTATTCATTTTAATCACTGACTTTAACGACTAATAATGTGTCTGCAGCTTTTAGTTCTTTAATCCGTACTTTTACTTTCATTAACTAAAAACTAACGTATTAAAAAACTTTTCCTCGTCATTGAAAAAATCAGAGAGTAGAATAACCAACATTAATTATTACTCGAACCCAGAGCAACAAATGTTTGATTACTCCATTACAGAAAATTGTTTATCCAATAAAACCATACTTGTTACTGGCGCAGGTGCTGGCATTGGCCGTGAAGCCGCATTAACCTATGCAAAACTTGGTGCTACCGTGATTTTATTAGGCAAAACAGTCAGTAAACTTGAAGCCGTCTATGATGAGATCATCGCCCTAAAATTAGCCGAACCCGCTATAGTGCCGTTAGATTTAAAAGGCGCAACCAAACAAAACTATATTGATATGTCTGCCACTATCGTCAATCAATTTGGCAAACTAGACGGCGTATTACTCAATGCGTCAATGCTTGGCGAATTGACACCATTTACTCAAATTCATGAACAAATATTTAATGATGTAATACAAGTAAATGTCACCGCTCAGTATTTATTAGCACAAGCATTAATACCAACGCTACAATTAGCAGATAAGGCTTCTTTAGTGTTTACATCATCGGGTGTGGGTAGTGAGGGCCGTGCTTTTTGGGGTGCTTATAGTATTTCTAAATTCGCCACAGAGGGCTTGATGCAAGTAATTGCTGATGAATATGAAAATTCAAGTCTGCGCGTTAACGCAATTAATCCTGGCGCTACCCTAACAAATATGCGCGCCAGTGCTTACCCGGCCGAAGATAAAGATAACCTTGCGACACCTGCTGACTTGATGCCGTTATACGTTTATTTAATGTCTGATGATAGCTTGGCTGTGAACGGTAAAACATTGAAAGCGCAGTAAAATAGAATTGTGTGGCACGTTTTAATTTACACTAAAATCAGCGACGAGTAATGGGTGACTATTCACTACTCGTCGTTCGTCACTTTACCTTAACTCTCTTCGTAAAATTTTACCTACATTGGTTTTAGGTAACTCATCTCTAAACTCAACCAATTTAGGAACTTTATAACTTGTCAGGTTTTCACGACAGTGTTTAATTAATGTTGCTTCATCTAACTCGGGTTGCTTAGCAACAACAAATATTTTCACCATTTCTCCGCACGCTTCATTAGGTATTCCAATGGCCGCAGCTTCTAACACTCCTTCATGCATCATGACGACTTCTTCAATTTCATTTGGATAAACGTTAAAACCAGAAACAATAATCATATCTTTTTTACGATCGACAATGGTGAAAAAGCCTTTTTCATCTACACAAGCTATATCTCCTGTGGCAAGCCAACCGTCATGTAAAATTTCATTGGTGGCTTCTTCACGGTTATAATAACCTTTCATGACTTGCGGACCTTGTACCCACATTTCACCCGCCTCACCTACCGCAGCTTCACTACCGTCATCAAGCATAATTTTAATGTCAGTTGATGGTGCTGGTAAACCGATAGTACCATTATAACTTTCTTGATTATAAGGACTTAAAGTCACCAAAGGCGCACACTCAGTTAAGCCATACCCTTCGAGCAATCGAGTTGAGGTAACTTCTTGCCAACGTTCGGCAACAGGACGTTGTACCGCCATCCCTCCGCCCAAAGCCATCTTAAGTGTTGAAAAGTCTAAATCTTTAAAGCCTGGGGTATTTAACAAACCATTAAATAAGGTGTTAACACCCGTAATGGCACTAAATTTATACTTGCCTAATTCTTTAACAAAGCCAGGCATATCGCGCGGATTGGTAATAAGTAAATTAGTCCCTCCTAACGTAAGAAAGGTCAAGCAATTGGCCGTTAATGCAAAAATATGATAAAGCGGCAACGCAGTAACCACTAATTCACAGCCTTCCTCAAGCATGGGTTTTATCGCGGCTTTTGCTTGCTCTAAATTAGCAACCATATTTCTATGGGTTAACATGGCACCTTTTGATACGCCGGTTGTACCACCAGTATATTGTAAAAAAGCCAAGTCATCGCCACACAATTCAACAGGAGTAAATGTTAAGTTACGACCTTTAGTTAACGCAGCATTAAAGCGAATGGCATCAGGTAGATGAAACGCGGGGACCATCTTTTTAACATACTTTACCACCGCGTTTACAACAACCCCCTTAACGAAGCCAAGGCGATCACCAAGAGAAGTCATGATGACATGTTCAACCGGTGTTTTATCTACTATTTTTTCTAATGTTTGCGCAAAATTTTCAATAATCAAAATAGCTTTTGCGCCAGAATCTTTAAGCTGGTGTTCTAACTCACGAGCAGTATATAAAGGGTTAACATTAACCACGGTTAAACCCGCAAGTAAAGCACCAAACAAGGCAATAGGGTATTGCAACGTGTTGGGAACCATAATGGCAAATTTATCGCCTTTTTCAAGACCTAACCCTTCTTGTAAGTAAGCAGCAAATGCAGTGGCTTGTTGTGCCAATTCAGCATAGCTAATTTGGGCTCCCATATTAATAAATGCCGTTTTATCACTATATTGAGTAGTATATTTAGTAAACATAGCAACTAAAGAAGGGTATTTATCTGGATTTATATCAAATGGTACGCCAGGTGGGTAACTGTTTTCTAGCCATATTTTTTGCATTCTACCTTCCTCATAAGTTATTTTAACAACTATTTTACAATTCAATCGACTGCTTATAGTTTTTTTGTTTATGCTTTTGTTTAATTTAAGCTGTAATTTCTATGACAGTTTTAACAAATTTCAACTGATACTACCAGTTAAATTTAAACAGTTGTTTGAATATGAGTGAAATTTTATTATTCAGCTAAAAAATGTTTTATCAATTGCGCGGCCCTTTCTGGTTGCTCCATATGCACATGATGGCCACCTTTAATCTCAACACTAGCAAAATCCTGAAATAAGTCACCAAAGGTTTTCATACCCGAGCTGACCATGTCTATACCGTCACTGCCGTAAATAAGTTGTACTGGACACTTAATATCACGAATAAATTGCTGAGCTTGTTTTAATGTTAAGCGATAGGGAGAGGTATTACGTAAGCGAGCATCAGATCGCCAACGGTAACCCCCCACTTCTTTGATGAGTCCGCGCTCAACAATTAATTTAGCATGGTCAAATTGAAGATCAGAAACATTAACACGTGCCTTGATGGCTGAATCAATACTTTCATGGTAGCGCGTTTTCTTAGCCCCACCTTGTTTGTTATAAAGTGGGCTACCCTTAAAACGACTTAGCATACCATCACGTAATTGTTGGGTGGTTTGTTCTGCCGTACTGCTAATGAAACCAATAGAATCAAGTAAGGTCAATGACTTTACTTTTTCAGGAAAAGCGGCAGCGAATGCACTTGCAACCATTCCCCCCATAGAGTGAGCAACAATATCAACTTGTTGCCATTGGTTTACTTCAAATAATTGTAATAAATCATAAACCCAATCAATAAAATGATAATGGGCATCTAAACTTCTATGGCTTGAATTACCATGACCGGGCCAGTCAATCGCAATAACCCGTTTATGAGCTAACTCGGTTTCAAAGTGTGACATCAAGGGTAAAAAACTTGCGGCATTATCTAACCAACCATGTAGGCATAAAACCACATTTTCTTTCGTTTCATTACCACCACAAGCAATACCTTGTAGGGACATAGTATCAAAAGAATATTTAACCTCTTCTAGCGTGTTTACAGATGACATTTAATTACCTTAATTATGTTTTTTGGCACTTTTATAAAGAGAATACAACGCAATTAGCGCTAACGAAAACCAAATTAATACCCAAATAAACTCAGGAACAAACGTCATCGAAGACAAAGCTGCGCCATCACCTAGGTTACGTCCATCAAGTAAATAAGAGGGACTAGATAAACTATTCAATAATATTAGCAAGCCAAATAATTGCATTAATCGTTGTAAATAATGAAGTTTTTTTAATTTAATGGTAAGCAAAAACAAAGCGGCTAGCACAGCTAAAATAAACCACGTTAAAATATCACGCCCCCAAAAAATAATAGAACTAACAAGTAACAAGAAGACTAACACTGAAAAACCTTGTGCGGCACGTTGATGGGCACTGGCTAATTTATATATTCCCCACCCCCAAAATGTTGCTCCCGCATAACCAGCAAAACTAATCACAAAAGCCATACCACCTTGGGTAGTACATAAACCTGCGCCATTTGCGAATAATTGAATTCGCAAAACACTTCCACCTGTAGCAATGGCGGCAATGCCATGGCTAATTTCATGAAAATAACTTTCTAACCAATTAAATGGAATAGAGACCAGTGGCAGTTGTTTAATAACAACGGCGGCAATAAGTAGGATAAAAAAGTGATATTTTTGCCAGAAGCTTGATGAATGCGTTGAGAGTATATTAGGCATTAAGGATTCTTTGTAGTTATGTAGTTTATTATGCAGATATAAGATAATAACAAAATCAGACGCTTTTACGCGAAAATATCAACACCAAATAATTGTTGTACTGATTCTCTCTGGGCTAGGTTACCGACAGCTTGATAACTTGCCACAGCAGATTCATTTTGAGGTGATGGTTTATCTTTATCTGCTGCTGCCGCAAAAGTACTGTTACTTACAGTAGACTTAGCAGCATTCGCTTCAAATTGATTTTTCTCAAACAATGCAATGGCTTGTTGATCAACAACAATACCTTGATTAGCTTGTTTTTTTACTGACTTTTCCTGCTCTGTTGTTGAAACAACAGGATCAACTGAAGGCATCAATGGTTTTCTTGATGTATTCGGTTGATTCGTTAGACCAAAAATTGAATTTTGGCTAGAAGCACTAGGAATGTTCATAAGTTTAATTTAGCAAACTATTCTCTTCCCGGCAATTTTTTCCATGAAACAGTATCACGTACATAAACAGGCTGTGCATCTTCAGCAGCAACGCCTTTGCCTTGCCCAAGTGAAAAGACACCAATGGCTAACATAGCCTCAGCACTTGGAAATAACACCTCGGGCGAACCCGCATTACTTTTTAATGACGATAACTTTTCATTATAGGCGTCCCAAGCGCTACCAACACCATATTCAGGTTTATTCACAACACTTGATAAATGTTGTGCTAATTGCTCGGGGGGAGTTACCGCTTCGGCACACTGTGGCTGCATAATATGATTTTCATCAAGCATAAAGTAACCGTTGTATACTTCTCCCATGCGGGCATCAATGGCAGCAATAACACCGGTACTTTCCCCATTAACCTTTTCTTGTACTTTTCCTTGCATAAACGCTAATTGCGCCATTGCTTGTAAACTTGATACACCAAAAACAGGTAGGTTGGCAGAAAAAGCTAAGCCTTGGGCGACACCAACACCTATTCGCACACCGGTAAAACTGCCTGGCCCCCGTCCAAAAATCAAACCATCACATTCAGATAGTTTAATACCCGCTTCGGTTAACACCTCATCAACCATAGGCAATAATTGCAAACTATGTGATTGTGGGCATAAATCATAACGGCTATAAAGTTTACCGTTAACTTGTAAAGCAACTGAGCAGGCTTCTGTTGAAGCATCAATGGCCAAATAATTCACTACTAATATTCCTTAAACACTATCGATTGAACGAGGTTTGTAAAGCATGTTTTTAAACACTGCTTTTATACTATATTTGTATACTTTGGATTTATATTCTAAATGCATACTCTGAATTTATACTTCGCCTTTATGCATTACCTTTTACATTGCCTTTAGACTATGCTTTCAGACAATGCTCTCTAAAAACTTAGCGGCTTGCTCTAAATCACGGCTACGTTTCATTTGGGGTAAACTTTTTAAAAAGGTTTGTCCGTAAGGACGATTAACTAATCGGTTATCACAAACTACCAATACACCACGGTCGCTAACATCACGAATAAGCCGACCAACACCTTGCTTAAGCGCAATAACGGCTTGGGGTAATTGTATTTGAGCAAACGCATCGCCCCCTTGTCTTCTAACATCTTCACAACGCGCTTGCAGCAAGGGATCATCAGGAGAAGCAAAAGGCAGTTTATCAATAATAACACAGGTAAGCTTATCACCTCTAACGTCAATACCTTCCCAAAAGCTGGCTGTAGCTAATAAGACTGAATCGTCATTTTCAACAAATTTTTCAAGCAATACACGTTTTCCCATCTGCCCTTGCACTAGTAGTGGATTATCAATACTCTCAGCTAAAACCTCTGCCACTTGGTGCATCACTCTATAACTGGTAAACAACATAAAACAGGCACCTTTACTCGCCGCAATTAACGGCTCTGCCAATTGTGCTAAATGCGTAGCACGATTCTTGTCATTCGCCTCCGGCAAATAACGCGGTACAATCAGCTGAGATTGCTGTTGATAATCAAAAGGACTCTCCAACAGCAATTGATTCGCGTCATGTAAACCTAAATGCTGAGCGAAATGATCAAAACTGTTGTCAACGGCTAGCGTTGCTGAAGTAAAAATCCAACCTGCGCCAGAGTCTTTCACATAAGCGCTAAATTTGTCGGCTACACTTAACGGTGTTTGATGTAAAACCACATGACGAGGTGTAGTTTCATACCAAAAGCTCATGCCATTGATATCAACATTGACCATTACATCATATTGTGACAACAAATATACTGCCCTATCAAAGCAATTATCAATCGCCTCATTGCGCGAAACGCAAAGTTTAATCACTTGGTACAAAAAATCTAAATCTACTTTTAAGCGTTGAAATTTTTGTACAAATTGCTGTTGTTGACACTTTTCACGCCAGTTACCACGTTCTGGATCGTACTTAAATAACAAACGGAATTCTTGACAAGTTTTTTGCAATTTATCTGCCGCTAAGCCTAATTGTTTTACATCAGTTAATTTGCTTCGATAAATCTGTGCAACATCAGCACATAAATCAACTAATTGCTTAGTAGAAAATGCATCACCAAAATAATCACTGGCAATATCACCTATTTGATGGGCCTCATCAAAAATCATCACTTGTGCTTTAGGAATTAATTCACCAAAGCCAGTATCTTTAAGTGCCATATCAGCAAAAAACAAATGATGATTGACAACTATTAAATCCGCATCAATGGCTTTTTGCCTTGCTCTAACTAAATAACATTGTTCAAAGTCAGGACAGTCTTTTGCTAAACAATTATCTAAGGTACTAGTAATAAAAGGAAAAACACCAGAGTCTTCAGCTACATTCACTAATTCACCAATATCACCGGTTTGAGTGCTATTGGCCCAAGTTTTCACTTTCACTAAATCGGTTAATGTATTGGCATCAAGCTGACCGCGGGTTTCTTGGTATTGCGCTAATCGATAACGACATAAATAATTAGATCGTCCTTTTAATAGAGCAATTTGCGCATTACTGGCTAACGCTTTCTTGACGAGAGGAATATCTTTATGAAAAAGCTGTTCTTGTAGGTTTTTAGTTCCGGTTGAAATAATGATTTTTTTATCATTACCAGATGATTTAACGCTAAGAAAAGCCGGAATTAAATAAGCAAAGGTTTTTCCCGTTCCTGTGCCTGCCTCCACAATAAGCGAAGACTGTTTTTCAATCGCTTGTGCAACGCCCATTGCCATATCAGTTTGCGCTTGGCGAGGAGAGAAACCATCAATGGCTTTGGCTAGTGTGCCATTTTGAGAAAAAGCGTGGGCTACAGACGTCATGGATAGCGAGTTAAATAAAAATTAAGCGAGATGAGAATTATACTGCTTTACTATTAAAGATAAAGCGTTAAACATAAAGATCTAAATGTTTTACTCCCCCTTTAGATTCAGGCTCAGTTAATTTATCATTAGTTGTGTCAGCTGACTTATCATCAGAAATTTCACTTTTGTGCTCAGCAGATTTTAACTCTTGATCATTTTCTTCATTCGTATCATTATCAGCCTGCTTGTTATTAAAGTAATAGTTATGGTTTTCAAGGTGTTCAGGGTCTTCTTTTAATTTACTTGTCCGGGCTTCTTTCAACAACGCTTTAACCTTTAAGTTTGCTGGCTTAATAGGTACCGGTACAAGACGCACTAATTGTGTAGTAAAAATATCCATTATTGCTCCCACCATAGTTTAACTAATATTAACTGTTCAATTTATCGACAAAAAAAGCAAAAACTTTAATTAAAAAAAAGAGTAATAACTCTAAGCACGTACCATATAAATATTAGTTATAAAAAATGCCTATTTATTCCTTGCAGCTGAATAAATTTATCAGTACTGTACCGTTATACAAAATATAAAAAATATCTCATCACTTTAAGTTTAGCATATTATGATTAATAACCTGATTAACCGACATCATCACCATCATATGGACTAGTCCGTTCAGGTTTACTTTATAAAAAATATAAAGAAAAATCACGATGGGCTATAAGCCTTTCGTGGAGTTAAACTAAATAACCAAATTTATAAACCCCCGAAAGAGCTTAAAATCTTTCGGGGGTTTTTCGCATTAAGCGAATTGAAAATTGTATATACAATTTTTCGATAACAAATTTTAGCTACAAAAATTTTAATTAGGAATAAAAAATGACTACATCAGAGCCACGTTTACGCATTGCCATGCAAAAATCAGGGCGCCTTAGCGACGACACTCAAAAGTTATTTAAGGGTTGCGGCCTAAAACTTAATGTTAGCGACCGTCGCTTACTTGCTCATGTAAAAAATATGCCTATTGATATAATGCGCGTTCGTAGTAGCGATATTCCAGGCCTTATTATGGATGGTGTTTGTGACTTAGGTATTGTTGGTGATAATACGCTCGAAGAAGAAGAGTTATCACGTGCACTAATCGGCAGTAAAAATAGTTACATTAAAACAACCCCGTTGAACTTTGGTGGCTGTCGTTTTTCAATCGCGATGCCTGAAGAATTTGAATACACCGGTTTACAGTGTTTAGACGGTTTACGATTTGCAACTACCTACCCTCAGTTATTAACTCGCTTTGCTAAAGACAATGGTATTAACGTTGAGTTTTGTTTATTAAAAGGCTCTGTTGAAGTGGCACCCAGAGTGGGTTTAGCCGATGGCATTTGTGATTTAGTGTCTACTGGTGCAACGCTTGAAGCAAATGGTTTAAAAGAAGTTGCTGAAGTATTTCGCTCTAAAGCGTCACTTATTCAACGCTCTGAGCCTCTAGGTGACGAAAAACAAGCTATTTTAGATACGCTACTTCCTCGTATTAACGGTGTAATGAAAGCGAAAGAAAGCAAATACATTATGCTACATGCGCCTAAAGACAAAATTAGTGAAGTTAGCGCATTAATGCCCGGTAAAGAAACACCAACGATACTTCCTCTTGCGGGTCGTGAAGATATAGTCGCGGTGCATGTTGTGGCAACAGAAACATTTTTCTGGGAAACGATGGAAAGTCTAAAAGATCTAGGCTGTAATTCGATCCTAGTGATGCCAATTGAGAAAATGATGGGCTAAATTCAATAACCTCTTGTTAGTTTGCTCAAGTTCAGCATCGAAAGTACTCATTGACTCGCGTCAACTCCGTGCTTTCTCTTTGCCCTTGAGCCAACTACCGACGAGTTTAAAGAATTACAATGAATATTATGTAGTATAGATTGAGAGATAATTATGAATACTCAAACGATCAATTGGCAAGAAACCTCTGAGCAGCAAAAAATAGATGCACTTGCTCGTCCTGCTATTGCAGATAATGCGTTGTTATCAACACAAGTTGCTAACATTTTATCGCAAGTAAAAAGCCAAGGCGACAAACGTCTTTTTGCCTTAACTGAGCAGTTTGATGGCATCGCATTAACTACATTAGCAGTCAATGCAGCGCAAGTTAAACAAGCGAAACTTGCGCTAACTGATAAACGTTTAAAAGCGATCAATACCGCCTATACCAATATAAAAAGTTTTCACAGCGCACAAAAAGCTGAAGATATTTTTGTTGAAACTTGCCCTGGTGTTCGTTGTACCTTAAAAACAGAAGCCATTGAAAGTGTCGGTTTGTATATTCCTGCAGGCTCAGCGCCCTTACCTTCAACGGTGCTCATGTTAGGTGTTCCGGCACAATTAACCGGTTGTAAGCGCACCGTACTTGTTTGCCCACCTGATAAAAATGGTCAGTTAGCCAATGAAGTATTAGTTGCGGCAGAGCTTTGTGGTATTACTGAAATTTATACCGTCGGCGGCGCACAAGCGATTGCCGCCTTAGCTTATGGCACAGAAAGTATCCCTCCAGTAAATAAAGTGTTTGGCCCGGGTAATCGCTATGTTACTGAAGCTAAAAAACAACTTTCTCAACAAGTACCTGGTTTTGCTATTGATATGCCCGCAGGACCGTCAGAAGTATTAGTGATTGCAGATGAAGAGGCAAACCCTGCTTTTATCGCCGCTGATTTACTTTCACAAGCAGAGCACGGCGCTGATAGCCAAGTTATTTTATTAACTGATAGTGCGCTTTTAATCGATAAGGTCAGTATTGAACTTAACAAACAAGTCGCTTTACTATCAAGACGCGACATAGCTGAACAAGCACTAAAACAGTCGCGTTTAATTTTAACAAAAGATTTATCGCAAGCGGTAGAGGTATCGAATCGTTATGGCCCTGAGCATTTAATTATTCAAACGGAAAACCCACACGGTTTATTAACAAATTTACGTAATGCCGGTTCAATTTTTGTTGGTGCTTATACACCAGAATCAGCTGGTGATTATGCTAGTGGTACTAATCACGTATTACCAACCTATGGTTATTCTAAAGTGATCAGTAGTTTATCTTTAGCTGACTTTTCTCGCCGTTATACCATACAAGAAATCAGTAAAACAGGGTTAACTAACTTAGCTGAATGCATTATTGAACTAACCGACGCTGAAGGTTTAGATGCACATCAACGTGCGGTAACCATTCGTTTAGAAGAAAAGGCATAACCATGAGTAGTTCATTAACTTTAACAGAAAAATTAGCCCGTGAAGAGCTTGTTGATATGGTACCGTACCAATCTGCACGTCGGCTTTTTTCACATGGTAATGCGAATAGTGTTAGTGGTAATGCTGAGCAAAAAACGAGTAAAGTATGGCTTAACGCCAATGAAGCGCCCGGTAAAGGTGAATATCAACTAAGTAGTGATAACATCAATCGTTATCCCGACTTTCAACCAGATAATTTACTCAATGCTTATAGCGAGTATTGTGGTCTTGAACGCTCACAAATATTAGCCACTCGTGGTGCTGATGAAGGTATAGAGCTTATCATCCGCAGTTTTTGTAGAGCTTATCAAGACAGTATATTAATTTGTCCACCAACTTATGGTATGTATGCAATAAGCGCTGAAAATCACGGTGCCGGTATTGTGAAAGTTCCTTTGCAAAGCTCTGATCGAGGAATGCAGCTAGATCTAGACGGTTTAACGTCACAGGTTGGCAAAGTTAAAGTCGTCTTTTTATGCTCACCGGGTAATCCTACGGGCAACTTATTAGCCAAAGCAGATATTATTACTGCCATTGAACTGTTTAAAGACAGCGCCATTGTAGTGGTTGATGAAGCCTATATTGAGTTTTCACCAGAACAAACTAGCCTTGACTTATTAGCACAATACGACAATGTAGTTGTACTAAGAACCTTATCTAAAGCCTTTGCTTTAGCTGGTTTACGTTGTGGCTTTACCTTAGCTAGCAAAGACATTATTACCTTACTCAGTAAAGTTATTGCTCCTTACCCTATTTCAGCACCCGTTGCAGAAATTGCCAGTAAGGCGTTAAGTACTGATTTAGATGAAATGTCCCAACGAGTACAAACCTGCAACAATAGTAAAGCGACATTAGCCACATGGTTAAACGAGCGAGAATGGTGTAGTGAAGTATTTGCCAGCGACGCTAATTTTATTTTATTTCGCTGTATTAACCCACACGAAAAGAAACGTATTTTTGATACCTTGGTAGATAAAAATATTTTGATACGCGATCAATCTAAGCAGATGCAGTTAGACAACTGTTTACGTATAAGTATTGGCAGCGAACACGAAATTACCCAACTAAAAGAAGCTTTATCATGAGTAACAAACAACAGAAAATATTATTTATTGACCGCGATGGTACCTTAGTTGAAGAGCCTATTATTGATAAGCAATTAGACACGTTAGAGAAGCTAGTATTCGAGCCTAACGTTATTCCCGAACTATTAAAGTTACAAGGGAAAGGCTTCAAGTTAGTGATGGTTTCAAATCAAGATGGGTTAGGCACAAAAAGCTTTCCTCAGGCCGATTTTGACTTACCTCATAATCAAATGATGGCTATATTTAAATCACAAGGCATCACCTTTCAAGACGTACTTTTGTGCCCTCACTTTGATGAAGACAACTGTCATTGCCGTAAACCCAAATTAGGCCTAGTTAGCGACTATCTGCAACGAGGTTTAGTTGATTTTACTAATTCTTACGTTATTGGCGACAGAGAAACTGATATGGGCTTAGCCGCCAATATGGGTATCGTTGGTATTAAATATAACCGAGACGCCTTGAATTGGGCACAAGTTAGCGAGCAAATACTTGGCTCATCAGAGCAAGATCGCATTGCCACCGTCACACGTACCACTAAAGAAACCGACATCACCATCACGGTAAATTTAGATAAAAAAGGCGGTAGTAAAATAGATACTGGCTTAGGCTTTTTTGATCACATGTTAGATCAAATAGCCACTCATGGTGGCTTCAACTTACAATGTAGTGTGAGTGGTGATTATCACATTGACGAACATCACAGTGTTGAAGATACCGCTCTTGCCATAGGCCAAGCATTAAAAGAAGCACTAGGTGATAAACGTGGTATTGGCCGTTTTGGTTTCGTATTGCCGATGGATGAGTGTCGCGCTGAGTGTTCTATTGATTTGTCTGGTCGCCCTTGGCTTGAATTTGATGCCAAGTTCACTAGCGAAAATGTCGGTAGCATGTCAACACAAATGGTCTCACATTTTTTCCGTTCTTTGGCCGATTCAATGCTAATTACCTTACACTTATCAACAAGTAAAGGTAATTGCCATCACCAAGTAGAAAGCCTATTTAAAGTCTTTGGCCGCGCCTTAGGTCAAGCTATCAAAGTAGATGGTGATGAACTACCTAGCTCGAAAGGAACACTGTAATGACAGAGACAGTTCCAAATAGCTCTGGAAATATCGATGCAAGTAGCGATGAAAGAAATAATGTTATTGTTGATACGGGTTGTGCGAATTTATCCTCGGTAAAGTTTGCCATACAGCGCCTAGGCTTTAGCGCAACAATAACTGACGACATTGAACTAATAAAACGTGCAGATAAAGTTATTTTCCCTGGTGTTGGCAGCGCTAAACATGCCATGGCAAATATTATCGACAAAGGCTTAGTTGAAACCTTACAAAACCTAACTCAACCCGTGTTAGGCTTTTGCTTAGGTATGCAGTTAATGGCAGAGTCTTCAACAGAAGGAATAAGCTCAACTGAAGGCGCTAACGACAACGTAATAGAATGCTTAGGCGTTATTCCAACCTTAGTTGAACCATTAGACGCTAAAGGTAACCGCTTACCTCATATGGGTTGGAATACACTGACAAACGTTGCTAATCATCCGGTATTAAAAGGTATTAGCGTCAACGATTACTTTTATTTTGTTCATAGCTTTGCTGCGCCTATTAGCGAATACACTATTGCAAGTTGCGAATATGGCAGTGAATTTTCAGCTGTTATTGCCAAAGATAACTTTATTGGTTGTCAATTTCACCCTGAGCGCTCTAGTGCGTTAGGTAGTAAAATAATTAAGAATTTTTTAGAGCTTTCAACTCTAGAATTATCCCCTAAGGAATTAACAGCATCATGATGATCCCGGCAATAGACTTGATAAACGGTGAGGTAGTTCGTTTATATCAAGGCGACTACAATCAAAAAACCAATTATAAAACCACTGTACAAGAACGCCAACAAGCCTATGCAGCTTCGGGCGCTACCGTTATGCACTTTGTTGATTTAGATGGTGCTAAAGACAGTACTAAACGCCAACTATCAACGCTAAAAACTGTCGTTAATCATGAAACCATGATCACGCAAGTCGGTGGTGGTATTCGCTGTGAAGAAGATGTTAAACAATTACTCGACTTAGGTACAACACGTGTTGTTATCGGCTCTCTTGCGATTAAGCAGCCAGAGCTAGTATTAGCGTGGTTAAAAATCTATGGCGGCGAAAAAATTGTATTAGCGCTTGATATTAAAATTGATGAGCAAGGTAATAAAACGCTACCAACACACGGTTGGATTGAAGATAGCGGCGTAAATTTAGAAGATTTACTCGATGCTTACATTGATGCAGGCATCAAACATATTTTATGTACTGATATTTCTAAAGACGGCACCTTAACCGGTTCAAACGTCGATTTGTACATAGAACTTTGTCAAAAATACCCTAGTGTTCAATGGCAAGCGTCTGGCGGCATTGGCAGCCTTGATGATATTAAAGCGTTAATTGGCTCAGGTGTTAGCGGTGTTATTTTAGGCCGTTCACTCCTCGAAGGTAAATTTACACTTGAGGAGGCTATTGCATGTTGGCCCGCAGAATAATTCCTTGTTTAGATGTTCGTGATGGTAAAGTAGTTAAAGGTGTACAGTTTAGAAACCATGAAATTATTGGTGATATTGTCCCGCTAGCTCAAAAATATGCTGAAGCCGGTGCTGATGAATTAGTTTTTTATGATATTACCGCTAGTGCTGATGGCCGCGTAGTGGATAAAAGCTGGGTTAGTCGTATCGCCGAAGTTATTGATATTCCTTTTTGTGTCGCTGGTGGCATCAAAAGTGAAAGTGACGCCAAAGAAATTTTAATGATGGGCGCAGACAAAATCAGTATTAACTCCCCCGCGCTTCGCGATCCAACACTAATTTCACGTCTTGCTGATCATTTTGGTCAACAGTGTGTCGTTGTGGGTATCGACAGTTTTTATGATAAAGACACGGGTACCTATCAAGTTTATCAATTTACCGGTGATGAAAAGCGCACTCAAAAAACCGGTTGGACAACATTTGATTGGATAGAAAAAGTCGTTAGTTTAGGCGCAGGTGAAATTGTACTTAACTGCATGAACCAAGATGGTGTTCGCCAAGGTTACGATATTGACCAACTTAAACAAGCAAGAGCTGCGTGTAACGTGCCTTTAATCGCTTCTGGCGGCGCTGGTACCATGGAACACTTTAGCGATGTTTACCAACAAGCGGATGTTGATGGCGCACTTGCCGCATCAGTTTTTCACAAAGGTATCATCCCAATAAGCGAATTGAAAACGTATTTAAAATCACAAAACATTGAGGTAAGACCGTGTTAGTAACCACTGAAAACATTAATGAATTAGCATGGCAGAAAATGGATAATTTACTTCCTGCTATTATTCAACATGCCGCTACTGGCGCAATACTCATGCAAGGTTATATGAGTAAAGAATCTTTAGCCGCTACGTTAGATACAGGCAAAGCAACATTTTTTAGCCGCTCAAAACAAGCGCTATGGGTAAAAGGTGAAACCTCAGGAAACTTTTTAAATGTTCAGCAAGTGCTTAGTGATTGCGATCAAGACAGCTTGTTAATTGCTTGCACACCCATTGGCCCTAGCTGCCACTTAGGCACAGAGTCTTGTTTTCCTGAACAAAAACTAACCCAGCAAAACTTTTTAAGCCAACTTGAGCAAGTCATTGCCAGTAAAAAAGATGATGATCCGAAAGAAAGCTACACCGCACATTTATTTTCACGTGGCACCACAAAAATGGCGCAAAAAGTGGGAGAAGAAGGCGTAGAAGTTGCGCTTGCTGCCGTAGCAGAAACTAAAGAAGATTTATTAGGTGAATGTGCTGATTTGTTTTATCACACACTGGTATTACTTGCCGATCAAAAAATTGACTTATCAGAAGTCATGGCGGTATTACAGGAACGCCATAAAAAATAATGCTAATGTGAGCTTTAGCTTTAGCTTTAGCTTTAGCTTTATAAGATTGAATTTTATAAGAAACATTAATACTAAAATTTATCTCCGCTTTTGTTAAATATAAGCCTCTTTATTATCACTAATAAATAGGCTTTTTTAAAGAAGCTTATATACCCGCTCCACTTGAAA
>TARA_R110001583_G_scaffold12056_4_pt1 | contig 17254 bp, 15 predicted proteins | sample TARA_R110001583 | Tara Oceans TARA_R110001583 (sample SAMEA4398432) | marine metagenome | biome: Polar Biome; feature: [MES] marine water layer (ENVO:01000295) within the mesopelagic zone...; material: water (ENVO:00002006), including particulate matter (ENVO:01000060) such as...... | reverse complement strand
CTGCATGGAGAAACGTCCGACTTACTGCGAGCTTGAAGAACAGCTAGCGGAAGCATTACAAAGAGCAGAAGGAGCAGAAGAATTAAAAAACTCTTTCCTTGCGAATATTTCTCACGAAATACGCACGCCAATGAATGCTATAATAGGAGCTTCGGACATCTTGCGAGACGAATCATTAACTAATGAAGAACGAAATGAATTTGCTTCTATCCTAAATATAAGCAGTCGTTCACTACTCGATTTACTCAATCGAATTATAGATTTATCCCAATTGGATTCAGGCGTTATGCAATTAAATGAATCCGAAATCGATCTAGAAGCTGTCATCATCAGGTTATATACAATCTATGAAGACAAAATTAAAGTTCTAGAAAAAGACATTACAATTGATTATCAAATCGATTGCATAAATCCCAGTATTATAATTGATGGTGAAAAGCTGGAGAAATCAATCAGCTACCTACTAGATAATGCCATTAATTTTACTCAATCAGGAGAAATCCTACTTTCTTGTTCCTTACAAGATGATCAGAAGATTAAAATCTTTGTGAAAGACACAGGTGCTGGTATATGCGAAGAGCAACAACAATCTATCTTTCAACGATTTAATCAAGTTGATAATTCGTATACACGTAAACAATCTGGTGCAGGCATCGGTTTAAGTCTTTGTTCTCGTTATATGAAATTGATGAAAGGTTACTTAAAGCTTGAGTCAGAAATAGGTAAAGGTTCAACTTTTAACCTAACAGTTCCTACAAAATTCAATTTAGAAGAACTTGAAGCTATGGAGGCCAACTCCGAAATCCAAAACAAAAATACCCTTGTAAAATAACCTACAAGGTTAATTATCTCCTTTAAAATATCTTCGAACACAGTTCAATCATTGAGCTGTGAGTCTTTATTTCCCAAACTTTTATATGATGAATTTCTTATCTTTAGTTTTTAAACGAGATTAAAAAAGAAATACATGGCTACTAAGAAAAAACTAGTCGTACTTTCAGGTGCAGGTATTAGCTCTGAAAGTGGTTTAAGAACTTTCCGAGAAATGGGAGGTTTATGGGAAGAATACGATGTTATGGAAGTTGCTAGTCCGCAAGCCTGGGAAAGAGATCCAGAACTCGTCACAAGATTCTATAATGAAAGACGAAAACAACTCCTCAATTGCCAACCCAATGATGGTCATATAATATTACATGAACTTGAAGAACATTTCGATGTTGAGATAATTACTCAAAACGTAGATGATTTACATGAAAGGGCAGGGAGTACAAAAATACTTCATCTACATGGTGAGCTAATAAAAGCAAGAAGTACTGTTGATGAAAACCTTATTTATGAATTAAATGATTGGGAATTAACATCTGATAGTAAATGTGAGAAGGGATCTTGCTTGAGACCACATATTGTATGGTTCGGGGAAGCTGTTCCAGCAATATCAGAAGCTACTGAAATAGTTTCTAAAGCTGATATACTAGTTATTGTTGGGACATCGATGAATGTGTACCCAGCAGCGGGTTTAATTGACTACGCATCATCTAACTGCCCAATCTATATTATAGATCCCAACGAAATCAATATGTCTTCTTATGGTAATCGTACATTCATAAAAGAAAAAGCAAGCATAGGCATGAGGAAACTTTTTGAAATTCTGGTGAGTTAATACACAGGATCAAAACTAAAAAAAGAGAGCTGTTCAATATAATTGAACAGCTCACTTGGATTAATAATTATAAACTACGTATCATCATTGAATTAATCTAAATCCTCATCTTCATTCGAAGTTGCAAAATCTCGAGCAGATTTCAGAAGATTTCCAGCGTATAAAATCAAATTCTTAGTTTCATTTAAAACGCCTAAGAATAGAACTGAATTTCTAGTTCCAACTTTCTCAGCCTTAATTCTCTTAATTTGTTCTTTTCTGAATTTCTTAATCGACTTCAATAGACCTTCTTGCTCTTCAAGAACTGAATCAACATTTCCTGCAAGATAGTTTCTATCATTAATTATAGCATTAATGTGAGTAAAGAACTCAGAAAGCTTGGCTTGAATTATATTTAACTCTTCGATTTGTTCTGGCTCAAAAGCTTTATGATTATTATCGATATACTCGAAAACAGGTTCTACAATAAAACTAGTTGCATGAGCCATTTCACGAAGGTAATCGATGAGTTGAACATAGAATGCGCCAGAATAAACACTGTCTTCATTAAGTAATTTAACCATATCAGGAACCTGATTTTTGATCTTCTTAACTTCAACGTTCAACTTATTCACTTTCTTAGAGCACTCTTTCAAGTTTGCTCTATCTTCATAAGCCAAACCAGTAATCATTTTGCCAAATATGCCAGGAATCTTAGCTGTTAGAGTAGAAACAGCATACGTACATTGTTCAGCTGCATCACCAGTAATAATTAGTGAATCACTATCCTCTTCATTAGCAACTTCATTCTTACGTTTATGAGCAATATGTGAACGAACCACGAAGAAGATAGCTAATACTAACAATCCAAAGATTGCGTATCCACCTAACCAATTAATAAGGTTAGCAAATATAAAGGCAGCGGTAAATGCACTAAATGCGGTGAAGAACCAACCACCAATAACAGTAAGCACACCTGTAATACGATAAACTGCAGAATCACGTCCCCAAGCTCTATCAGCCAATGATGTACCCATAGCAACCATAAACGTAACGTATGTAGTTGAAAGAGGTAATTTGAGAGATGTACCAATTGCAATCAGAATACTCGCGACAGTAAGGTTTACTGAAGCACGAATCATATCGAATGCTGGGATATCTTTTTTATCGATTCCAGTTGCAATAGCAGGCTGCAAGAAACTTCTATCAATACTCCTTTGAATTCTATCTGGCAAAATACTTCTTAAACGATTATTTGCAAAAAGTGAACGGCGAACGATTAATCGTCCAAAAAATGAAGAACCGAAACGTTCATCACCTTCATTCTGATTACTCAAGCTCAATTCAGTTTCGGTAACAGTTCTGGCTTTCTTAGAGAACCAAAGCGTAACAGTCATAACAACACCAGCAATCAAAAGAAGGTACGTTTCTGTATGAACTTTCCCCGTTAGCATATCCATAGTTAAACCATATGGATCTCCAGAGCCACTGGCAACATAAGCTTGGAATGATTTAAAACCGGCTAATGGAACTCCAATAAAGTTAACCAAGTCGTTACCTGCAAAAGCCATAGCCAATGCAAAAGTTCCAACCAGTACAATAACCTTAAGAATATTTAGACGCACTAACCATACTAAGAGTTGCAGGATTACGGTCCACCCAATAAAACAAGTTGCAATAATTGTAAATGTATTCGACTTTATCCAAAGTAGCATTTCTTTAGAGATAAAGGAAGAACCTTTTGCTCCTTTAATAAGGATAAAATAAGTAATAGCTGTAATAGCAAAACCTCCAAAAATTGCTCCAAAATACTTAAAGCGTTTATCGTATTTATATGTGAAGATAATACGAGTTACATATTGAACAAGTGCACCAGCAGAGAAAGCAATGACGACACTGAGGAGGATACCCGTAATAATGGCGAGAGCTTTTGCGGAATTTATATAACTACCTAAATCTATAAGCGTCTGATCATCCGAATTCATGATTTTAACTAACGCAACTGCAACTGCAGCACCAAGTAATTCGAATACAATAGACACCGTTGTAGATGTTGGTAATCCAATCGTATTATAAAAATCTAAAAGAATAATGTCCGTTAACATTACGGCCACAAAAATGATCATGATCTCAGCGAAGTAAAATTGATCAGGGTGAAAAATACCCTTACGAGCGACTTCCATCATACCACTAGAGAAGGTTGCTCCAACTAGAATACCTAAACTGGCAATAATCAGAATTGCCCATCTTGGAGCGGCTTTAGATCCAAATGCAGAATTCAAGAAATTTACGGCATCGTTACTCACCCCAACAATCAAATCGGAGATCGCTAGTGCAAAAAGCACAACAACAAGTATTAAATAAAAATTATCCATGTTTCAATTTGTAAGTTCACTACAAATCTACGAACAGGTATAAAGAGAGGTGTTTCCTAAGTTTTACCTTTGTGTTAACTTAAGGTTAACAAGGAGCTAAGGTTTAGGCATTTCAATCTATTCTAAAATCCAATCAAGAGCAGCTTCTTGGGTACTAAACGATTTAGATGAATAGCCTTTATCTTTCGAGTTAAACAAAATTGGCACAACTAAATCACTAGGGTTGGTGGAGATTAATGCGACTTTCTTGCCACGGTAAAATTCTATATTCCTTTTATAAAAATCTACAATTTCAATAAAACGTTCAGTTTTAAAATCAAAAGTAGATTCTCTAAAATCAAGGATGAATCCTTTTATATCACTAGGAATAACATCATTACTAAAAGCATGTTCCCATGATGAAAAGATATTTTCTATAGAAATAGATCCATAGTAATTCTTATAAAGAATATTTAATTCAGAGTTAAGTTCAAATTTATAAAAATTACTCATGGGAGTTTAGGTTTAACGTTAAGTCATAAAAAAATAGACTTCAATAAACGTATAATAGCTCACAAAGAGTTAGTTCATTGTGAGCTTTTAAATATTTTGCACAAATAATACTTAGTCCAAACTAAACTTCTTTTTCTCTTTCTGATTTATTGAGTTCTACAAGGAAATCGGCTGTAGCTAAATTTAATGCAATTGGTACATTATTTAGTACGGCTGTTCTGATTAAAGTTTGAATATCATGCTCATGTCCATGAGGCGTTTCAGCATCAATCAAAAAGATAACTTCATCAACCTTTCCTTCTAATATCTGAGCAGCTAAGAGAATATCCCCGCCATTAGGTCCATGACCAAAAGGCTCTATCTGAAGATCTAAAACCGAATTTATTAGCTTTGATGTATTAGAAGTTCCAATTAATTTGTGTTTTTTGAGTTCATCCTTATGTCGTTTTACCCAAGCCAACATTTCGCTCTTTTTCTCATTGTGCGCAACTAGTGCAATTCTTTTCATGTCTTATATATTAGTTTTTTTGAATAGTCAAATTCATGTTAGCTTTATATATTAAGTAAGTCACTTGTTCTTACACTTCAACTAAAGCCTAAGTCAAAAATAAATAGAATATGACTAAAAACTGATATTCTAAAGTTAAATAAAGATTATTATACACTTACTGTTTATCGAAATCTCTTATATTTGTTAGTAATTTGATTTGCATTATATTAAATTTACCAGCATATGAATACAAGATATAAGATTCTATTTATTGCATTCCTTAGTTTAGCTATTGGAATGAGCGCCTGTAAGGAAGAAAAGAAAACTCTTAAGAATCCTAAAACAACGAAGAAGATTGTAAAGGCGAAACCTATTAAGAAGAAAATTGAAAAGGTCGTTCCTAAAGCTGTTGTTAAGAAAGCGATCAACAAATATTTCTTAATAGCCGCAAGTTTTAAGAATCAATCAAATGCTAAAAGGATGAAATCAAAGCTTCAGAAAGAAGGCTACGATTCACAAATTATTCTATCCAATCATAACTTTTATCGTGTTTCTTATAAAGGATTCTCTAAAAGAAATGAAGCTTTTAAGGAACTTAAACTAGCACGTTCATCTCAAGGAACAGAAGACGTTTGGTTGCATATAAAGCATTAACTATATTTGATTCTATGAAGTCGTATAAATACAGCTTAATTTCACTTTTATTAATACTATCAGCTTGCAGTAAAAAAGAACTGACAAAGATTGATGGGACTAATGTGGTTGAGCTTACGGCAAATAGAAAAATACCCAAAGCTCCTTCGGCTGAAAGTCAGCGATTATCTAAGAAGTTTTCACTAACTCAAATTCTTGAGAATAGAGCTTTATTTAATTACCATATAGTTGGAGGAAGTAGTAAACGAAAGAATACAGCTCTAACCTTAAGTCAACAACTGTTTAAGAAAGGTTACCCTTGTCGAGTTATTGAGACCAATGGTAAATACAGAGTTGTCATACAATCTTTCGCAAATAAGAAAGTCGCTGTACGAGAATTAAAAAGACTAAAGAAATATAATCACAAACCCGATTTGTGGATTTTAAAAGAATAAAAAAAAGAGCTCATATGAGCTCTTTTTTTATGCGTATTTTGGGACGTTAAGTTCTATTTAAAAAGGAAGGTTCCACATACAACAGCAAAGCCTAGCAAAAAACCTGCGTAGATTTGAGTTGGTTTATGCACTTCCAATTTTAAGCGAGAAAAGGCTATAAGTCCTGCAGCTAAAATCGCCATCATAAACATACCGCGTAAAGAAGTGGAGAAACGAATAGAAAATGTAAAAATTAAGGCACACAAGCCTCCAATACCAGCCATATGCAAGCTAATCTTCCACCAATAAGATATTATCAACAGAAGCGCCAAACTAATAATCCCAGCAAGCTGTAGTCGTGCAAAAACATTTGTTCCAGGTAATTTCATTAATAAGTAGAAGCCTAAACTATACGACATAATGGCCAAGGCTAAAGGAATCACTCTATCCTTCCGTTCTGTCAAACTATAGCTACTAATCAATGAATACGATTTTAGCAGTGGCAAACAACTCAATGGAAGCAATACGGTTGTAATAAACACAATCATATATATCGCCTTAACCAAAGTGAATGGTGTGAAATCGAGAAAAGTATTGGAGTGGAAAATTAAATATATGGCATATAAAGGCATGAGTATTGGATGGGCAAGCCCTGATATAATTCTAGAATAGTTCATGGAATTCAACTGTTTTTTTTAAAGTTCTTTTCTTAGTCGTGCCACAGGAATATTTAACTGTTCGCGATATTTAGCCACCGTTCTTCGAGCAATAACATAAGTTTTTTCTTTTAGTATTGCAGCTAATTTATCATCAGTAAGTGGCTTTTTCTTGTCTTCATTATCTACACACTCTCTTAAAATATTCTTAATCTCACGAGTGGATACTTCTTCTCCTGTATCAGTTTGTAAACCTTCCGAAAAGAAATATTTAAGTGAGAATATACCAAAATGAGTTTGAATGTATTTGGAGTTCGAAACACGCGAGATAGTCGAAATATCCAAGGATGTCAGTTCAGAAATATCTTTCAGAATCATCGGCCTTAATTTCTTCTCGTCACCTTCTAAAAAGTAAGCATGTTGAAAATTAATAATAGCCTGCATGCTCAGCATAAGCGTATTTTGTCGTTGACGAATGGCATCGATAAACCACTTAGCGGAATCTAATTTTTGCTTGACAAACATCACGGCATCCTTTTGCTCCTTTGATTGATTCTCCTTATTACTTGAGTAGTCTTTCAACATATCGGCATAAGATCGGCTAATATGCAAATCAGGAACATTACGTGAATTCAAGCTTAGGTTTAAGTCACCATCCAACTCTTCGAGAATAAAATCGGGAATAATGGTTGGTGAAGGCTTTGACATAGGATTCACAAAAGCGCCACCTGGTTTTGGATTCAATCTTAGAATTTCATCTACAGCACATTTAAAATCATCATCATCTAAATTCAAACGCTTCTGAATTTTCTCATAATGCTTACGCGTAAATTCATCAAAATATTTCTTTAGGATGATATGTGCATTTTTGACATCAGGATTGTGTGAACCCTTACGTTTAATCTGAAGTAATAAACATTCTTGTAAATCGCGAGCACCAATCCCAGCTGGATCGAAATCTTGAATCACATGTAGTAATTCTACTAACTCCTCAAAAGTGGTGTTTATACCTGTAGAGAAAGCCAAATCGTCAACAATACTATCGATGTCGCGACGTAAATAGCCATCCTCATCTATATTACCAATAAGGTATTCGGCCAAAGCAGCTTTTTCGGGTGCAAGTATTCTTAAGCCTAATTGACTAATCAATTGCTCATAAAAAGTTGTTCCTCCTGAAAAAGGAATATCCTCGTGTTTATCGTCCTTAGAATAGTTTTGTGCGGCTAGTTTATAAGAAGGTGTATCATCATCATCCATATAATCTTCAATAGAGAACTCTTCCTGATCCTTATCTTTTGCTTCGTGTTCTTCGTCTTGATAATCATCCTGAGTAGTCTCTTCACTTTCTCCTTCATCGAGAACAGGATTTTCTTCCAGCTCTTTTTTTATTCTTTCCTCTAGCTGTAGGGTAGGGAGCTCAAGAAGCTTAATCACCTGTATTTGTTGAGGTGATAATTTTTGTAATAACTTTTGTTGTAGGCTCTGCTTCAGCATATATGTACTTAACTGTTGTCTAACTATATGATATTTACCAATTGCAATTTGATTATACAAATATCAAACCAAAAAAGATAAATGAATTAAATAAAGGTAAATATACAAGCAGAAAGAGTGAATAAAAAGACTTTTAACAGAAAAGTTTAGTCACAAAAAAAGTCGGTTCCTTTAAGAACCGACTTGACTATATGTTTTGCTTATTTTTTAAAATTCAGCATTCTTTGGTGTACGTGGGAAAGGAATCACGTCGCGGATATTACCCATACCGGTAACAAACAGCATCATACGCTCAAAACCTAATCCAAAACCAGAGTGAGTAGCTGTACCAAAACGACGCGTATCTAAATACCAATCCATTTCTTCAGCTGGAACTCCCATTTCTTTCATGCGAGTTGTTAATTTATTGTAATCTTCTTCACGCTGCGATCCACCAACAATTTCACCAATACCTGGGAAAAGAATATCCATAGCACCTACGGTTTTTCCATCATCATTCTGTTTCATATAGAACGACTTAATTTCCTTAGGATAATCAATTAGGATAACAGGCTTTTTGAATTCCTTCTCAACCAAATATCTTTCGTGCTCCGACTGAAGATCAGCTCCCCAACCATCAATCACATATTTGAATTTCTTCTTCTTATTTGGCTTACAATTTCGTAGAATATCTATCGCCTCAGTATAAGTCAAACGAACAAAATCGTCCTCCAATACAAAACGTAGCTTTTCGATAAGTTCCATTGAACGCTCATCGGCTTTCTTACCTTTTTCTTCTTCTTGCAGACGCTTACTTAAGAATTCTAGATCGCTCATACAGTTATCCAAAGCATACTTAATCATATACTTCAGGAATTCCTCAGCCAGATCCATATTATCTTTCAGATCGTAGAAAGCCATTTCAGGCTCAACCATCCAGAACTCAGCTAAATGACGTGTTGTATTTGAATTCTCGGCACGGAAAGTAGGACCGAAGGTGTAAATTTCACCCAAAGCCATAGCTCCAAGCTCACCCTCTAGCTGACCAGAAACGGTAAGATTAGTCTCTTTTCCGAAGAAATCTTCTTTATAGTTAATTGTTCCATCCTCGTTTAAAGGTGGATTTTTAGGATCAAGAGTCGATACTCTAAACATTTCACCAGCACCCTCGGCATCAGAACCTGTAATAAGTGGTGTGTGCATGTAAAAGAATCCCTTTTTGTTGAAAAAGTCATTAACAGCAAACGCCATAGCATGACGAATACGGAATATGGCACCGAAAGTGTTAGTACGAAAACGCAAGTGAGCCTTCTCTCTTAAGAATTCCAAAGAGTGCTTTTTAGGCTGCAATGGGTATTTCTCTGGGTCGGCAACACCTAAAACATCAATAGATATAGCTTCAAGTTCTACAGCTTGTCCGCTTCCAGCTGATTCGATTAACTTACCATTAACAGAAATAGCTGCTCCTGTAGTAATCTTCTTCAACAAGTCCTCATTAAAATTAAGAACATCAACAACGATCTGAATATTATTAATAGTAGAACCATCATTTAAAGCAACAAAATTAATTTGCTTATTACCACGCTTGGTTCTTACCCATCCTTTAACATTTACTTCACTGCCGTACTCTTTCGAAACCAACAGATCTTTGATCTTAATTCTTTTCTGTTCCATTTTTATTCTGACTTAATGAGATAATATATATCAGTTTTTATAACAAAACTGATAACAAGGCTACAAAAATATAAAAATGCATTCAATTAAGCTTAGTTACACCTAATTAAATGAGAAAAAGCTTGATCAGTAATTATTCAATAGCAAAATATATAAACAGAGAATTAGAGATAATTATCACTAAACAGGCTTAATTCTTAAGTACTTGATTTTATGGAACTAATTGAAGGCTTTATAAAATAGAATAAGCCTAAATCTTGATTATTTAATCAGATTAGTATCTTTAGAATCGTACTACAACACATTAAACCTATGATTCAAAACAAGTTAATTCGTTCCATTGAGGAAAGTATTCAAAATAACTGGGAGCTTACAGCCTTTACCAACTACCAAAAAGATAGCCTTACTTTTAAAGAAGTAGCCGAAAAAATACAGTGGATTCATCTTCTTTATAAAGAGATGGGGCTTAAAAAAGGGGATAAAGTTGCCTTGATAGGTCGCAACCTTAATAACTGGGCCGTTACCTATTTGGCGACCATTACTTATGGTGCTACCATAGTTCCAATTCTGCCAGATTTTAATTCTGGAGATATTCATCATATCATCAACCATTCTGAAGCTTCATTGCTATTTGCAACAGAAAATTCTTTCAATAAAATTGATGATTCTAAGATTAAAAAAATCAAGGGTATCTTATCCTTAAACGACTTCTCATTGCTTTGTACATCGTGCGATAAAATGAGCAAAACCCTTCTTAAAGTAAATGAAAAGTTTGACCCTTTAAGAGTAAATAAAGACAAATTAAACTATGTCGATCCTAAGGAAACTGATATCGCTGTACTTTCATATACATCGGGAACTTCTGGTTTCTCAAAAGGTGTGATGCTAACTTATCGTTGTTTACATTCCAATGTTCAAATTGCTTTCGATCATATCGATTTACGTCCGCAAGATAAAGTTGTTTCTTTCCTACCATTGGCTCATGTATTTGGTTGTATGTTCGAATTTCTAAGCGAATTTTGCATTGGATGTCATGTGGTATTTTTGTCTCGCGTACCAACCCCACAACTTATAACAAAAGCCTTTCAGGAAGTAAAGCCTCGCCTTATATGTTTGGTTCCTCTTATTATGGAAAAAATCTATAAAAAGAGAATATTACCAGCAATGGAAAGTCGTCGTGTTAAGTTGATGTTGAAGGTTCCTATACTTGAGAAGAAGGTTTATAAGAAAATTAAAAATACACTTATTGAGACCTTTGGTGGTGAATTTATAGAAGTTATTATTGGTGGAGCTGCCTTGAGTAAAGAAGTCGAGGATTTTCTTGTTAAGATAGGCTTTCCATTTTCGATTGGTTATGGCATGACCGAGTGTGGTCCACTAATTAGTTATAGTCCCAATGATCGATTCCGTCCATATTCTTGCGGCCAAATCATCGATAGAATGCAAGTTAGAATCGATTCGAAAGATCCCTTAAATATTGTTGGAGAAATTCAAGTAAAAGGTGATAATGTGATGGCTGGTTATTATAAAAACAAGGAAGCCACATCAGATGCTATTACAAAAGATGGTTGGTTAAAAACGGGTGATTTAGGTGTGGTCGATAAAGATGATGTTGTGTATATAAAAGGGCGTAGCAAGAATATGCTTTTGGGTCCATCTGGGCAAAATATCTATCCTGAAGAAATAGAGTCGAGTTTGAACAATTTACCTTTCATACAAGAGTCAATTGTTACCGACGATAAGGATCACAAATTAATTGCTCTAGTTTATCCAGATTATGAAGTTTGCGATGGCGAGGGTTTATCTAAAAATGAAATTGAAGAGGCTTTCGAATCGGATAGAAAAATATTGAATAAGACTCTTCCGGCTTTTATGAATGTGACAAGAATTATTCTTTTTCCTGAAGAATTTGAGAAAACTCCTAAGCGAAATATTAAGCGTTTTTTATATACCGAAATGTATCATTAGAGATTAAATTCAAAACTTTTTTTAAGGCAGCTACAAATATTTGTAGCTGCTTTTTTATATCGAAAAAAGTCAAAAAAAGTTGATGATAAACGAAACCTTTTTATTTAAAACGAGTATAAGTATCAACAAACTTATTAGAATTATATCTTAGAATATGGTTAGTATTAAAGTTTATAGAGAACATTGAGTATCGTTTTTATTTTTTCATGCAATAGATTACATATGATTCTAATAAGCAGGTATTTACAACAGTTTTTAAAGAAATCAACAGTTTTGTTCACATTTAGTTAACATACTGTTGATTTTTTCTTGTTAAATATTCGAAACAAATCTTAGGATATTTAATTTCCCTTCCTGTATGAAAAAAATATCTCAACTAAACAATTTTACTTTTAAGTCCTGATAATGCATATTCCAACAGGTTGCTAACAATCTGTTGATATCAAGTAATTAAATTCTTTTCAAAAATTATACTTATTAACAGATTGTTAGTAATACCCATAATCAACTCTAAAACAACTCCTCCATATTAACATCCTATGTTAATAGCCTGTTATTAGACTCATTTACCTAAATAATCCAATAAAACTCGTTTTCACTTACTAACACTATTAACAGGATATTATAATCATTATATTTTTTAGAGAAATTAAAAGAAAAGATAATAATATAATAAGTGTTGATAAGCGTATAAGAATAGTGGATAAATGTAAAAACAAAAGAATGATGTTTTGAGCTTATTTGAAGTAAAACGGTAGACTTAATTTGAAATCTAAAAAGCAGCTATAATTTGAGTCGAAACTAACATTGATAGATTGAAAGTTTAAAAGCAGAAAATGTATTGATGATTTTAGTATCTTGCAAAGACTATTCTAAACTGAACAAAAATAATGAGCTGGGAAAATAGAAACTTTAAGTTATTATTGGTGGAAGACAATAGGCTGAATCAGGTTGTCGTGAAGTTTAGTTTAAAACGATTTGGTTTCGAAATTGTAACTGCGAATAATGGCTTTGAAGCTGTAGAAGAATTTAAGCGGGGCGATTTCGATTTTATCTTGATGGATGTAATGATGCCAGAGATGGATGGTTTAGAGGCTACCAAAATAATTAGAGATCTTGATAAAGGAAAAGATATTCCAATTATTGCTCTAACTGCTGATGTGATTACAGCCACTGCAAATAAATGCCGAGATTGTGGTATGAATGCCCATATGGTAAAACCTTTTGAGGTTGAGAAACTTTTTGATATCCTGGAAAGTTTAAATATATAAATGAAATTTACTCATACATTTTATCTCATTTGTGATTTTATATCGAACAAATGAGACTATTTTTGTGCTTTGCGATTTATAGTTTTCTAACTATTTTAAACTGCTTTTATAACACCTAAGAAATGGACGATAAGCTCGATATAACAAATCAAGATATTCAGAATAAGGAGGTTGATGTAGATCAACAATTAAGACCCTTGCGTTTTGATGATTTTAGTGGACAGAAAAAGATCGTTGAAAATCTAGATATTTTTGTAACAGCAGCCAAAATGCGCGAAGAAGCTTTGGATCATGTTTTACTTCACGGACCTCCAGGTTTGGGTAAGACTACGCTTTCAAATATTCTAGCAAATGAATTGGGAGTAGGTATAAAAATTACTTCAGGACCTGTTTTAGATAAGCCAGGTGATTTAGCAGGACTCTTAACCAATCTCGATGAGAATGATGTTCTATTCATCGACGAGATACACCGTTTAAGCCCCATAGTCGAAGAATATTTATATTCTGCGATGGAAGACTTCAGAATAGATATTGTGATCGATAAAGGGCCTGCAGCGCGTTCAATTCAATTGGAATTAAACCCATTTACTTTGATTGGTGCTACCACTCGTTCTGGTTTATTAACTTCACCTCTACGTGCTCGTTTTGGTATCAATTCACACTTAGAGTATTATGATATGTCTGTACTCACTCATATCGTAAAGCGATCAGCAAAAATACTACATGTTGAGATTACTCATGAAGCAGCTGGAGAAATTGCATCTCGAAGCAGAGGAACACCTCGAATTGTAAATGCTTTACTTCGTCGAGTTCGTGATTTTGCTCAGGTAAAAGGAAATGGATCTATCGATTTAGAAATTACGAGATATTCGCTTGAAGCTTTAAATATCGATAAGCATGGCTTGGATGAAATGGATAATAGAATTTTAACAACTATTATTGATAAATTTAAAGGAGGACCAGTTGGAATAACAACAATTGCAACTGCAGTTAGTGAGGATGCTGGAACAATTGAGGAAGTTTATGAACCATTTTTAATTAAAGAAGGTTTCATAAAAAGAACACCTCGTGGTCGTGAAGTTACAGCTCTTGCTTATTCTCATTTGGGTAAAAGTAGATTCGAGGATCCTAACACACTTTTTTAGATCAAACCAAATTTTATTTAAACATAATAAAACCTTACTTTAATGGCTAAAATAAGTTCAATTTTATACACCTTAGCAACAATTTTAATAATAGTAGGTGCTTTGTTTATTTTGCAAGATGACACTTACGGAATCCTTATTCTTGGATTCGGATTGGTTTTAAATATCGTTTATAGAGCCATAAATATTGACTTCAAAAAAATAGAATCTTTTGATTGGTTAGAACTTCTTAAATTAGGAAGTATGATTTTTATGGCTACTGCTTGTTTAAGTTTTATTTTGGAATTAGAACAAAAATTCAACTTATTAATTGTTTCAATTGTTCTCGATTTATTGGTGAATATGAAAGAAATATCTTTTAAAAAGAAAGCTTAATTATTAGTCTTAGTTCGGACAAGTAATTCAAAATATATGTAAAGAGTCTAATCGGCAAATCTGATTATGACTCTTTTTTTTGATTCCATATAAAACAAAATATGTATTAACTTAGAATGAATTTTAAATATTACATGATGTATTCTTAACCATTACTTAATATTGCAAATACAATTGCTCATTTATTAATTTGAATATTTGTGCAAGAAACAACTCTTAACATTATCTTTATTTTATATTGATATAAATCTGATTTTAGAACCATTTTATGCAAATTATATCCTCCAAAAAGGTCAATTTTTTAATGACACTTTCTGCTGCCATTATCATTTTGATTGAATTCCTACTTTACACTTATATCGAAGATAAAGCTTTAGTACTTTTTATTAGTTTGGTTGTTTTAAGTGCATTCATGTTTACTATATCTCGCTATTTGATTCGTCGATTTTTATATTCCAAAATTCGAATGCTTTATAAAACCATTCACGATACTCAGTTTATCGATAGAGAATTTGTTGATAAGGTGAAGACGATTAATATACTTAATGAAGCTGAAAAAGAAGTTAGAGAATGGAGTGAAGGACGCGGTTCTTTAGTTATGCAATTAAAACGCCAAGAGGAATATAGAAAAGAATTTATTGGTAATGTATCTCATGAGTTAAAGACTCCAATTTTTAATATTCAAGGCTATATTTTAACTTTGCTTGATGGTGGTTTAGAAGATGAAAATATTAATAGATCTTACCTTGAACGTACAGAGAAAAGTATTAATAGAATGATTGGTATTGTGAAAGATTTGGAATCAATTTCAAAACTTGAATACGGTGAGTTAAAATTAATACCAGAGCGTTTCAATATTATCGAGTTGATAAATGAGGTTGTGGAGATGCAGGAAATGCGAGCACAAAAGCATAAAATAAAAGTGGAGTTTCCTCAATCTAATTCAATTCCTAAATATGTAGAAGCCGATAAAAAAGAGATTTTTCAAGCCATGGTTAATCTTCTTGTCAATTCTATAAAATATGGAAAACAAGGCGGAAAAACTCAAATTGAGGTTATGGATATGGAAGATAAATTATTGATTGAATTTCGAGATAATGGAATTGGAATTGAGAAAGATAATTTGCCTAGAATATTCGAACGTTTTTATAGAGTAGATAAAAGTAGATCGAGAAATATGGGTGGATCTGGTTTAGGATTAGCAATTGTGAAGCATATTATAGATGCTCATGATCAAAGCATAAACGTGAGTAGTACCTATGGCGAGGGTACAAGTTTTACTTTCACACTAAATAAAGCAACAAACACTTAAGCATATAAATCAATAGATATGGAAAATAGTGATTATAAGATTTTACTTGTCGATGATGAACCTGACATTTTAGAATTCTTAAGTTATAATATAAAAAAAGAAGGCTTTCAGGTTGAGACTGCTAGTAATGGAGTTGAAGGTATCGAGGTTGCTAAAAAATTTCTACCCCACCTCATTATTTTAGATGTGATGATGCCAGAAATGGATGGTATTGAGACTTGCGATAAGTTGAGAGAAATGCCAGAATTATCTGATGTATTGATTGCATTTTTAACTGCCAGAAGTGAGGATTATTCTCAAATTGCAGGATTTGATGCTGGAGCAGATGATTATATTAGTAAGCCAATTAAACCAAAGGTTTTAATTTCTCGTCTTAAAGCAATGTTGAAACGGGCTAATAGAGGAATAGATAATGGAGATGATAGAACTAGTTCTATAAAAAAAATTGGTCCTATTGCAATCGATAAGGAGCGCTATCTGGTTATAAAAGGAGAAGAAGAATTATCATTGCCACGAAAAGAATTTGAATTATTGTTACTATTATCATCTCGCCCACAAAGAGTTTTTACTCGTGAGGAAATTTACAATGGTGTTTGGGGAGAAAATATTATTGTTGGTGATAGAACAATTGATGTTCACATTCGAAAATTAAGAGAAAAATTAGGAGATGACCTTATAAAAACGATCAAGGGAGTTGGTTATAAATTTGTAGATTGATGAATAGTCTTTCTTAAGATTTAAATATATAAGCTTAATTAATTTAAAGATTAATTAAGCTTTTTTTATGCTTGAGCTAAACAAGCAATACTGACTTTAATTTGATCGGTTTCCAATAATCTTTGTGCACATGCTTCAAGTGTTGCACCAGTAGTTACAACATCATCTACCAACAAAACATGTTTGTTCTTTAATTGCTCTGTTGATTTTAGTGCAAACACATTTTTCACATTTAACCATCTTTCAATTCTATCCTTCTTCGTTTGCGATACAGAATGAGTATTTCTCACAAGAATATCTACAACTAATTCAGAATTCATTGCCTCTGCCATTCCTTTCGCAATCATTTCAGCTTGATTATAGGTTCTGGCTTTTTTCTTTTTAGGATGAAGTGGGACAGGTATAATGATATCAATATCTCTATACTCATCAGAATTCATTAAAGTATTCCCAAAGTGCTTCCCAAGTTCAATACCAATTTCCGCTTGTCCATTATATTTTAATTTATGAATGAGTTTTTGGTATCGACTACCCTTATTAAAAGTAAAAAATGCAGTTGCATTATTAATATTAACTCTTCCCATAAAAATCTCTGAAATG